>OJMH01000194.1_pt1 | contig 91784 bp, 96 predicted proteins | sample 1597111 | NCBI WGS metagenome assembly OJMH01 (sample SAMEA2452115, study PRJEB22498) | human gut metagenome | reverse complement strand
TTTGTTGCTGTTTTTTAAGCAAATATCAAGCTGTTCGTTTCCACATATAACAAGTTATATATGGTTGTAAATTGTTATGTGAACCACCGCCACCATTATTTTGGTTTGTCGCTGTTGTGTATGACATTTCCGTCCAACCGTTTGAATTTCCCTTGTATTGAGAAGATGTTCAGCCGGTATAACGAGGTGTAAAAATTGTTCCGTCATCGCTGTCTTCTCCTCCGAAAAGTGCGGGTCTTCCATAATTGTGTCTATGTGAATTTTGGGTGTGAGTATGGCTTGGCATTTGTGCAACCGTTAAAGTGTGTGTTTCTGAACCACCTGTTTTTTCTACTGTATTAAAAGTTCCACTTGTACTAATTCCAACAGGCACTCGTCTTTGACCCCAAGTGACCCACGTTCCACCAAAAAGATTGGTGGGATTTGTGCTATTTACGGACATATAAATATTGCATTTGCGATATTTTTAATGCCGTTTACAATGCTTGAAAGCCCTAATTTTATCATATCTGAAACAAGATTTACCTTTAAAAATTCGCCGAAAATATTTGTTTGTTTTGCAGTATCGTCCATTTCATTTCCGAGTTCATTAGTTGCTTTTTCAGCCTCATCTAATTTGTCTTTGTTTTCTTTATATCGCCGTTTAAATTTTTTATATTTATCCTGCAAGTTCTTTAGCTTCGGTAGAATTTTTGCCTTGCTCTAAAACTACATTTTTATATTCTGTTTGCAATGATTTTAGCTTATTTTCCTGTTCGGAAATTTTAGTCGTTAGTTTCTCAAGTGGCGATCCACATTTAGTCATTTCGTAATTTACATCACTTAAATTTTTCTCCATTTTGGAAAGCTCATTTCCGCCTCGTTAAGTGATGTTCTCCAATTATTTGTGCGTTTATCGTTTTTTTCGCCATATTTTTCGCTTGCTTCCTCAAGTGCTCTGCAATTTTTTCTTTTTGGTTTTTAATTTGTTCATTTAAAACTTTACTTTTCGGAAGCTAAAACTTTTAAGTCTGAATTTATCTTTCTATATTCTTTTTCTCCTTCGAGCTTTATTGTTCCTCCGAATGTATTTGAACCTGACATTTTTATCACCTCCAAAAAATAAACATAAAAAAAGCATCTCATCTCTGAAATGCTCAAATTAATTTTTTTAAATTTCGTCTTGCATAAAGCACTCTTAATATTTGCACACTGTTTGTATCGTCTATAACACGGGAAAAAATTATATAGTTCTTTACAAGTAATTTTCTAACACCATATTTCTTTATGGTACTATTTGAAATTTTAGGACAACGTTTAGGATTTTCTTCCAAGCTAAAAATTGCCTTATCAATTGCAAGCAATAAATTATTCGAAGCTATTTGAGCCCCTATAACGTTAGTTATATAACATCTGATGTTCAATAAATCTTGCTTTGCATTATTTGAAACATATATGTTATACTTACACATTTAATAGTTCTTTTCTGACATCTTCATATAGTTCAAAATTACCTGTTTCAAAATCATTTATTCCCGCATAAATTTTCTCATATAACTCTATTTTTTCAACCATTTCTTCGTATAGTTCCATACTCATAACCGCTAAATCTCCTTGACCGTTGCGTGTTATAAACACAGGTTCATTTTCTAAATGGCAGAATGACGATACGTTGTTATATTCATTTCTTAGTGCAGTACTTGATAATATGTTTGGCATATAAATCAACCTCCTAAAGATATTATATTATAATTTCTTTAGAATATCAACACTTAAAATGAAAATTTAATTTGGTAGCCACTCATCACTACTTTAATGAGTGGTTTTTTCTTCTTTAAAAACTTTATATACAATGTTTTCCTGTTCACCTGATTTGATATCTGCTCTTCTAAACTTAGAACTTTAATCTATAAAAGCTTTCTTATTCTCATTAAACACACTTGAAAGTAGACGATCCCGCAGTAGGTTTGTTTAATAAATTAATTAGCGCATTAGACAATATTGATGCCAATAAAGTTGAACGAATACCTATAAATTAGTGGTGCAAATTCGTAAAAAAGTTCAAAAAGGAGAATATTGAACATGGGCGAAAGATGTGATAGTATACGTGATGATTTGGTTAATGATATTACCATAATTGTCACACGTAATACTCCACAAAACTCCAGATATATTTGATTCGCATAGGGAAGCCGCTTTCGATTTTGGTAGATGTGTACTTTTGCCGAGGCAAGGGCTACATCGCTCAGGTTATAATATATCACATGGTTCTGATTATGAGTATGGTTGCTTGATTTATTCACATAGCGATGGGTTCAGAGTTATTGTGAACCATATACCGATGAAAGTTATAATTCTGTAGACAACGCAGATAGAGGTGTACCATCAAATGTTGTAACGTACACTCATACTCGTTCTCATCCTGCGAAAAATCCACTACGTAATCGTTGTCAATTTTCGTCGAAGGATTATGGATTTTCAATAAAAAAATGTTCCATTATATCTTTGTTATCTAGATGATAAAAATGAGATCAAAGTTAGAGTATGCAAAAAAAGTGAAGATCTTAAAAAATTAGCTGAGGCAAGACAATATCCAGAGACTAGTTCTTTATATAAAGCCTTTTCTGTAGATGATAGTAGTTTAGATGGTAGCTCTGGTTCTTAATGACTTTTTTAGATTGTTGTGTTATATGGTTAAATTAAAACAAATAAAAGTGAAAAAGTTACTATGTGTGTTTTTGTGCTTACTCCTTTGTTTTATTTCACGTGTTGAAGCAGTTGATATTAGTATGGATTTTGAAAAATGTGAAGTGCCCTCTTTCTCTGTTGTACGTTCTTTAAAAATACCTATCGCGATTGCAGTAGTAGATAACTTATTAACTGCTATTATTGATAGTTTTTTTAATATTTTCAAATTAAATAATTGAAAACAATGGAAATATTAAACACATTTTCAATAAGTGATTTGCATGTTAAATATATAATATCACTATAAATTAAAATTCACAAAATGTTTCTAATGATTGCTCAAATGTTACCGTCAATGAGATGACATACACTTTGTACATATGAACAGCGGTAACTTGTTCTTTAAGAAAATAAAGTAAATATTTTTGTAATTCTTAAAATCATGTTATTGAATTTTGACTGAGTTCTATGGGTGCTTTTTCAACATTTCTTTAATTCTACTTTCATATAATGGTTCTGACATCATAACAAAATTTCCCCAAGATACATTATTAGGATCTGTCCACAGTACACTATGTTTATATTGGAGATATATAACATGTGTTGTGTCACAGTGTTTAGTGTTATTACGAAATTTTGTCAAAAGCTTAAAAAAATCAGGATAATTAGAAGTATGGTCGTCATAGTAATATCCCAATCTTTGCAAAATTTTATTTCTTCTCCATTTTCATGGTCTTCAAAACCAATATCCATTTTAATGGGAAAATTATTAGTGCCGTCAATATATTTTGAAATTCCCATATATATAATGTCAACATCATAATCTTTCAAAGCGTTTTTTAAGACTTGTTCTTCTTTCAAATATTCAGTTGTCCATTTATCAGCATCAAGCTTTACACCAAAAGCAAGCCATCTACCGTCTATATCTTCCAAAACCAGTTCTTTATTATTATAGTCGGTTACAGAAAGCCTTTTTACAACTTTAAGCCTTTTGCTATCAAATTCTTTCTGTAACTCTTCTTGATTATTTATAATTATATAAACATCATATCCGTAGCCATATAATTCGTGGTTTGGAACAACTTTTTGACCTTTTGAATCCGTAAGGATTATTTCAATACTGTCTTTGTATAGGCATATATGAGGCTCTTTGGAATTTAGATATTCAATTGCATTAAATCCTAATTTTTTAACGTAAAAATCAGCGGTTTTTCTAATGTTTGGTGTTGGAAAAATCGGGTGTGTTGTGTACATTTTTTGCATAAATCAAATCTTTCCTTTTGTTTTTTATTTCTATATTTGATATTATAACACATTTGGTAAATGAGGTGATAAATTTGGAACTCAAGTACTTTTCAGCAAGTAATACGCACAGTAAATATAAGAAATATGTTTACAAAATTATGATGAGTAAAAGCATTGGCTCTGAGTCTAAAGATAGCGGATTACGTACTTGCAGGGAATCATTGGAAAATCTTATGTGCCACTTTGTGGAAGTAATTCCAAATCCAATGAGTGTTAATTTTTATGAAAGTTCGACAAAATTGATTGAAAAAATGATTGGTATAGTTTCTGAAAGAATAGTAAATAAGGATTTAACATTATTATAAGATCTTTTAAATTTTGTAGCGTGCGTAAGCACGCTTGATTTATTTGTGTGCACAGTTCTTGCTTTATAAACGTTTACTTAAAATTGATTAATAATGATTTAGAGTGATAAATTTTTCATTATGGAAATTAATTTAAAGTTTGAAAAAGATATTTTAAGACATTTTTTATTGACATAAAATTATTTTTTGGTAAAATATACGAATGATTTTCTAAAATTTAGTTAAATTTATTATGGACAACAGATTTTAAAATTTAGGGTTATGGTACATCTGCTAATTTAATGCAGAGATTATATTAATATATATATATTATCTGTGTTAGATTTTGTTTGTTGTTTCATAGGTAATTATATTTTCAGGAGAAAGTTCTATGTATAAGAAGTTTTTAATTTTTGTTTTTGGAATACTTATAAGCGCTAATTGGTCGATATTTTACGCAGGTACAAAAGATTTTGAAACATGTGTGATTGGTAAAAATGTTTCCGATAGCAGTGTGACTTTAAGCGAAAAAGAGAGTAAAGCAGTATCATCATTAGCTAAAAATTGTGGATTGTCAGAAGAAAAACTAAAATCTTTGCTTAGTTTTAAAGCTTCAAAAAAGAATTGTTTTTTGGTACCGGTATGTAATTGCCCAGAGCATCTCAAATGTTTTTTAAATATATTTTCTTATGCTAATCCGGATTATATGAAGTATTATTTAAATGGAGTGCTAATGAAACCGAATTATGTGAATAATTGGTTTGCTCGGACTGTAAAAAATTTAGATAAGGATTCTCCGAGATCAATAAGTTTTTTAGTTAAAGTTGAAAATGAAGTCGTGGCAAGAATAGGGTTGGGGCCCTTAAATGACCGCAAGGGTGTAGACACTGAAATAGGATATGCAATCCTTAAAGATTACTCTGGTAAAGGGATTATGGGTGAGTCTGTGAATTGTACTTTGAAGTTTTTATCATATTTGAGGACTAAAGGAAAGAGCGTTTATAATTATAAAAGAATAAGAGCTACGGCTAAGAAAGAAAATAAAGCTTCTAATGCTATTTTGTCAAATCACGGGTTTGTGTTGAGTAAAAAATCAGTGAATAACGGTTGTAAAAATGAATATTTTTATTATTTTAAGTAAATATAAGCTTTTAAATAGGTTATTTTAAGCTTCTTATGAAATCGTAGAGATAGTTTGAACCCCGTGAGATAAGAATACCTGTTAAAATACAACCGAAATATGGAATTTTGGGTTTCATTCCCAGACACTTTGGTAAATCAAATTCATAAACTGTTGCAGTTGTTATTCCGAGAATGAGTCCCGAAATCATCTGCCAGGAGAATTCACCGGAAATAAAAAAGTGATTAAAGTAAGTTATTGTACCTTCAACAATAATTGCAGCTGTTACTATTTTGGAAATATCTTTTGTCATTATGTAGTTTCCTTTCTTAATGAAGGCATCTGTAAGTCTTTTATTTTTGAGATTTTGCAGATGCTTTTGAATTTTCTTAGATTTAAGTTGGTGATTTTAATTTTTCATAAAAAGATTTTAAAATACTTTTAGCTGTTAATTGTGTAATGATTTTTGTATTTTCGAATTAACTATCTTGTTTTTTCTGTACACGTATATAAGTTTTCAAATTGTAATTTTAGACCTTTTTATGCAATTAAAAACTCCTTTCAATAAACAGTTGTATTTAAGTCTTTTTTGCTTTCGTAAATGCAAACTGATAAATTTAATATTTTGATAAACAAAAAAATAAAACCACCCTCGAAGAAATCAGCTCTTTGGGGGTGGTGAAGTTTTACACGTAATTTTGTGGGTTTTGTGATTTTCCGTCAATTATTATTTCAAAGTGAAGATGAGCTCCTGTGGAATCACCGGTTGAACCTACACTTCCGAGTTTGTCTCCTTTTGAAACTTTTTGTCCGGGTTTAACAAATAATTCTTTGCAATGAGCGTATAGAGTTTGCTTTCCTTTACCGTGGTCAACTACTATATAGTTTCCATAGCCTTTATTACCGTATTTTGCGATTTTAACTGTTCCACTTTCCGAAGCAACTATTGCAGTTCCGTAAACTCCGTGGCAAGAAATATCTATACCCTTGTGAAATCCGCCATCTCTGTTTCCATAAGGACTGGTTATTTTCCTGGTAAAGGGTACCGGCCAAAGGAATTCACTTTTTTGAGAAATTTTTTTAGTTCCAACTACAATTTTTTCAGTAACAGGCTCCTCATATACATCACGGTTTATTTCTTTTCTCGATGTTTCTTCAGAGTTTGAATATTCAATTTCGTAAGTGAATAAACCTTTTCCATTTTTACCTTCTTGAGTAACTTCTTTAAAAGGTGTTTCTTTTGAAGGATCTTCTGTTGTTTCGGTTGAATATGGAATTTCCTTTTCTTCTGCTACTACCTTGAAAATTCTTAAGTTGAGAATTTTTTCTATAGTTTTTATTTTGAGTTTATCGCCTACAGCAACTTCATCTTTTTTTACACCATTTAATTTTAGAAGTTCTTCGGAATCAATACCAAACTTTTCTGCTATACCGACGACTGCGTCTTCAGAGGAAACAACATAATCCAAAAATTTAACATTTCCATCAGTCAGTATACTTTTTATGTCTTCTATATTTTGTATTTTTTCAGGTGTAAACAACCCTTTTTTTATCTCAACTTTTTCACGGAATTCAGCTTTACAACCTTCATTTTGTGATTGTGCCGAAGATATCATTTTTTGAAGTATATCGTTTATTTCATCTTCTTTGCTTCCTATTGCGATGAGTTTTCCATTTACATATACTCCGAATGCTTGACTAAAAGTTTCTCCGGATTGTTTCTCTATTATTTTGTCTTTGATCTGTGAAGGAGATTCGCAACATTCTGATTTTTTTACCGGTTTTATTTTTACTTGAGCGGAAGATGTTTTTATTTTCGATTTATCTTCGGAATTAAACTGATCTATAATCATGTGATTAGCTTGTTCATATACTTTGTCATTTGACATAGTTGCAACGGTTTCTCCCTTATATTCGAGAGCAAGTCCGTAGTCTTGGTTGTTCCAATAACACACTGTTATTCCGAATAGAGCTATTGTCGAAGCGGGAAATATACTTTTTTTTATAATTCTTTTTATAATTCCTGATTTTTTTGAATTAGAGTTTATTTTTTGTTCATGCGCTTTAAAAACCATAAAACGAAATGGCCTCCCATGAAATTTTAACTTTAGTTTTGGTTTGTAAATGTAGTTAAAAATTTCTTTTCTTAAATATATTGTAACAAAAAATTACAATAAATCAACAATTTATGACCATGTTTGTAAAGAGTTATAGTATTGTGAGTAAAAGTTGAAATAATATGTAAAAAATGCATGTCAAAATAACGTAGTTGAAAGATAAGAATTGATAATGGTATAATAACGTGTGAATGTGTTGAGTTAAAGCTTAACAGCTTTTATAAATAAAAATTGGAAAGGACCGGCTTGTTTATGATTCGTGAAAATGAATATCGTAGTCAGTACTGTGGAAATGTTACAGAAGAAAATGTCGGAAAGAAAATAAGAGTAGCAGGATGGGTTGAGAACGTGCGTGATCACGGAGGAATAACTTTTGTTGACCTCAGGGATCATTATGGAAATGTGCAAGTTGTTATACATGATGACGAAATGATTAAAAATATTTCAAAAGAAGCCGTAATTTCCGTGTACGGTGAAGTTTTAAGGCGTTCCGAAGAAAACGTTAATCCGAAACTTAAAACAGGTTTTGTGGAAATAAAATGTGAAGAATTGAAATTGATAAGTAAATCTCGGGAATTGCTTCCTTTTGAAATCACAAGTTCTACCGATACAAAAGAAGAGTTGCGTTTAAAATATCGTTTTCTTGATTTGCGTAATAAGGAGTTACATTCAAGAATACAACTCCGCTCTGAAATATTGCATTTTTTGAGAAATAAAATGCACGGAATGGGATTTACGGAAATTCAAACACCTATATTATCGGCATCATCTCCTGAAGGTGCCAGAGATTATCTTATTCCGAGTCGTAAACATCATGGAAAATTTTATGCTTTACCGCAAGCTCCGCAAATTTTCAAGCAGCTTTTAATGGTTTCGGGATTTGACAAGTATTTTCAAATAGCACCTTGTTTCCGTGATGAGGATTCCAGAGCTGACCGTTCTCCCGGAGAATTTTATCAGTTAGATTATGAAATGTCTTTTGCAACTCAAGAAGATGTTTTAGCTGTTACCGAAGATGTAATATATGATACTTTTACGAAATTTTCAGATAAAAAAGTTTCTCCTAAACCTTTCCAACGTATAACTTACGCAGACGCAATGTTGACCTACGGAACCGATAAGCCTGACCTTAGAAATCCTCTTAAAATAGTGGATGTCAGTGATATTTTTGAGGGCTCGGGATTTGCGGCGTTCGAAGGAAAAACAGTAAGAGCGATAACAGTTGACGGATGTTCATCACAACCTCGCAAATTTTTCGATAAGATGAATGATTATGCTTTGGAAATAGGAATGAAAGGTCTCGGATATATAAAGGTTACCGAAAACGGAGAATTTACAGGTCCGATAAATAAGTTTATTCCTGACGAAAAACGAGAAATTTTATCTGAACGTTCTGAAATAAAACCGGGTTGTGTCGTGTATTTTATTGCTGATTCCAAAAAAGAAGCTCCGAAATTTGCCGGTAAAATACGTTCGGAACTTGGTAAACGCCTTAATCTGATAGATAATAGCAGATTTGATTTTTGTTTTGTTGTGGATTTCCCGATGTATGAGGAAGATGAAGAAACCGGAAATACGATATTCACTCATAATCCGTTTTCAATGCCTCAGGGTGGACTTAATGCTCTTTTGAATGAGAATCCTTTGAATATTCTTGCTTACCAGTACGATTTGGTTTGTAACGGAATAGAACTTTCCTCTGGGGCTGTAAGAAATCACGATCCGGAAATAATGCTCAAAGCATTTGAAATAGCAGGTTATGGAGAGGACACCATAAAAGAAAAATTCGGTGCTCTTTACAATGCATTTAAATTCGGAGCTCCGCCTCATGCTGGTATGGCACCGGGAGTAGATAGGATGATAATGCTTTTGACCGATGAAGAAAACATAAGAGAAATAATAGCATTTCCGATGAATAGTAATGCTCAAGATGTGATGTTGGGTTCGCCGAACGAAGTGACTGAACAGCAATTACGTGAAGTTCACATAAAAATAAGAGATTAGGGAGTGACGCAAGTGATTAGCCGTGAAGAAATGTTGAATTTAGCCAATCTTTCCAAGCTGTATCTGAGTGAAGATGAGATTGAAGATGTCATGAAAGAAATGGACGGAATGATTGATTTTGCAAATCAAATAAATGAGATGAACTTTGATTTTTGCGAGACACCTAATATAAACGGTCTTTGCAATGCACTCAGAGATGATGAAATAATAAAGTCTTATCCTCAAAATAAGATTTTGGAAAATGTAGATGGCGGAAAAGACGGATATTTTTACATTAAAAAATACAATTAAATGTGCATAAAATTTTCTTTACACGTTTTAGGGAGGCTTGAACATTAATGAACGATTCCAAAAGAGGAATAATAAAGCGTATAAGAAGTATGCTTTCTAATAAAGAAATTTCCTGTAAAGAATTAACAGAAAAATATTTAAGTGAAATAAAGAAAAGCGATCTTAACGCTTATGTTACAGTTTGCGAAGATGAAGCTTATAAAAGTTCCGAGAAAGTCGATGAAAAAATAAGTTCGGGTGAAGAAATAGGGTTTCTTGAAGGCGTACCGATGGCATTGAAAGATATAATTTCAACAAACGGTATAGAAACTACGTGTTGTTCTAAGATATTGTCGGGATATAAGCCTATATTTGATGCTACAGTTTGGAAAAAACTCAAACAAAAGGGAGCGGTACTGCTCGGAAAACTCAATATGGATGAATTTGCAATGGGATCTTCATGTGAAAATTCATGTATTGGAGGAGCTAAAAATCCACACAATACAAATCATGTTTCTGGCGGAAGTTCAGGTGGTTCGGCTTCTGCGGTAGCTGGAAATATTGCAGCTTATGCTCTCGGCACAGATACAGGTGGTTCGGTTCGCCAACCCGCATCATTTTGCGGAATTGTAGGGCTTAAGCCCACATACGGAGCGGTTTCAAGATATGGTGTAATAGCATACGCTTCGGGATTTGACCAAGTAGGACCTCTTGCTCAGACGGTTGAAGATGTATCACTGGTTTTTGATGCAATTTCGGGTTATGATCTTCATGATTCTACATCGAATCCAAATGTAAAAATGCAAACTTTTGCCAATATAAACAACGACATCAAAGGCCTTAAAATAGGAATTCCGAAAGAATATTATGATGGCGTGGATGAAGAAATAAAATTATCTATTGAAGAAGCAGTCAAAGTGTATGAGTCAATGGGTGCGACCGTTGAATATTTTGATTTTCCTGAAGTTAAATATTCTTTGCCGGTGTACTATATTCTGGCTTGTGCTGAAGCTACTTCGAATTTAGCTCGATTTGACGGTATAAGATACGGCTATAGAACCGAACATTACAAAGATATAAACGAAATGATATGCAAAACGAGAAGTGAAGGCTTTGGTCGAGAAGTAAAGAGAAGAATACTTCTCGGAAATTACGTTTTAAGTTCAGGTTACTATGATGCTTATTATAAAAAAGCTCAAAATTTAAGAGCAGTAATAATAAAAGCTTTTGACAGAGCGTTTGAAAAGTACGATGTGTTGGTAACTCCGACATCGCCTGTTACGGCTTTTGAATGTAATAAAAAATTCAGTAACCCTCAAGAAATATATCTTGCCGATATATGTACAGTTCCGGTAAATACTGTGGGAATTCCGGGAATTTCGGTTCCGTGTGGATTCGATTCAAAAGGATTGCCGATAGGAATGCAAATTTTAGGTCCGAAATTTAGCGAATCAAAGCTTTTGAATGTAGCTCACAAATATGAATTATTTACTGATTATCGGAACAACAAATGTGTAGATATGGGGGTAAGGTTATGAGTTATGAGTTAGTTGTGGGATTGGAAACTCATGTCGAGCTTCTTACAAAGACTAAAATTTTTTGCGGATGTAAAAATGCTTTCGGATCCGAGCCGAACACCAATTGTTGTCCAATTTGCATAGGTTTGCCCGGAACGCTGCCCAAGCTTAATCGTGAAGTTGTAAATTTTGCCATAAAAGCCGGACTGGCACTCAATTGTACAATAAATCTTAAATCTAAAATGGATAGAAAAAATTATGTTTATCCCGACCTTTCCAAAGCTTATCAAATATCTCAATTTTATACACCTATCTGCAAAAATGGATACGTTGAGCTTTCAAGTGGTAAAAGAATACGAATTCATCAAATTCACATGGAAGAAGATGCAGGCAAGCTTGTGCATAAGTCAGGGGATGTGTACGTAGATTATAACCGTGGTGGAGTTCCTCTCTTGGAGATAGTAACGGAACCTGATATAAGTTCTTCAGAAGAAGCAAGAGAATATGTTGAAAAACTTCAGATGATAATGCGTTATATAGGTGTTTCGGACTGCAAAATGCAAGAAGGTTCTATGCGCTGTGATGTAAATGTGTCCGTAAAGCCGAAAGGTTCTCGTGTTTTAGGTACTCGAACGGAAATAAAAAATATGAATTCAATTACTTTTATGACTAAAGCGATTGATTATGAGTATAAACGTCACATTGCGATTTTAGAAAGCGGAGAAAAAGTAATTCAACAAACACTTCGATATGTTGAAGAGACCAATTCTACCGAAAGTATGAGAAGTAAAGAGGACGCTCAAGATTATCGTTACTTCGGTGATCCAGATTTAGTGGAAATAAACCTTGAGGAATCATACGTAGAGGATATAAGAAAGATGCTTCCCGAATTGCCGATAAGTAGGTTTAAGAGGTATACCAACGAATTTGGAATACCTGAAAAAGATGCGATTCTCATTGTTAAATATAAGAATGTTTCAGATTTTTTCGAAGCCGCTTCCGATGGACTTAAGAATCCAAAAACAGTTTCTAATTTCATAATAGGTCAAATTTTCAGAAGTATTGAGACTGAGTCTGAACGTGAAAAATTTGAGATTTTAACTTCACCCGAACAACTTCATGAGCTTGTTGAACTTGTAGAAGAAGGTAAGATTAACATGAATCTTGCCAAAAAGACGTTTACAAAGATGCTTGAAAGCGGAAAAAGTGTGAGTGAATTTGTGTCTGAGAGTGATATGAAAGGTATTTCGGACGAGGAAATAGAAAAGCTTTGTAAAGAAGCGATATCTAATAATGAGTCTGCTGCGAAAGATTATCTTTCGGGAAAAGAAAAAGCTCTCAAAGCAATGCTTGGATATGTGATGAAAGCTACAAGAGGTAAAGGCGATGCGTTGATAATAGAGAAAAAATTGATAGAAATTCTAAAAAAATAGTTGACTTTTAATAAAAATAGTGATATTATCGTAAATATATTCTTTGACTATAGTTAAAGAGTATATTTTTTTATTTAAAGGAGGAATAAATATGGAAAATTTTAAAAAAGTTGAAGGAGAAGACTTAGAAAAAGTAAGCGGAGGAGTACTATACGATGAAGTAATTGGACCTGAAGAAGTAATTAGACCTGGAAGAATTGTGCCACCGGTTATCGGTCTAAGGGACTATATTAAAAAAATGTGAGAAATGTGGTAAAAAATATTTAATGTTTCCAAAGGATTTAAAAAAGGACGGGAAAATGTATTGTCCAATGTGTAGAAATGTTAGGGAACAAATAGAAAAATCTGACCATGCTATAGTTGAACATAGAATTGAAAAAAATGGTTGATGTTCCCGAAAGAGTTTAAAGATTAATGAATCTAACTTAAATGTTGTATATGTAAAGGGATTTTTGGTAAAATTCTTGTTTTTGTGAGAATTGAGAATACAGATAATTAATTTGTAGTTCTTGTTTAGTGAAATGCTAAAAAATACAAAGTAGAATTTTAAATCAAGGAATAGAGGTGGTAAGTATGAAAGAAAAAATTGAAAAAATAGATAGTGAAAAATTGGATAAAATATCAGGTGGCTCGAAAATTGGAGATTATTTTAAAAAAAAACTTGTAAATAATAATAATATAATAAGTAATGGTGGAATGGAGTGTATAGAACGCGAATGTCGAATATGCAAAGAAGTTTGGCCTGAATATCGTTTTGTACATTCTAATTGGATGACCGATTCGATTTGCAAGGAGTGCCGTAAGAAGATTGAATCAACTAAAGTAGAAAAAGGAAATGAAAAATATGGTCAAAGTGGTTTATGATGAAGAAATGCGTAAGGTATCTGGAGGTAATTGCCCTGAAAATTTTACTTATGAAATAGATGTTAGGTGCCCTGTATGTGGAGATACGACGAAAAAAAACATTGCCGTATGCGATTGTGATCCACAATTATGGGAGTCAGATATGTTCTTAAAATCACTGTGTGAGAAGTGTGAAAAAGAGTATCACGATGGAAAGTTAGAATCGAAGGTAAAATTTAAACCAATAGAACCCGGAGAAACCGATGCTCATCGAATTGTAATCGGATTAAAAGAATCTGCTTCTTCTAATTTGGATATAAATAATTGAGGAATTAATTTTAGATGTTAAATTTTGTAAAGGCACTGTGTTGCATGTAAAAAAACAGGTAATGCAGTGCTTTTGTATATTTGGAAAATTTTTTAATTTAGGGAATTTAAACAGTACTTTAAAATTATTTTTGGTTTTTCCAAAAATGCAGTAACCATCATAAATTTTTATTGCTGTGAACAGTTTGTTTTTAAATACGAAATACTTGATGGAAAAATTTAATTTAATGTTTGGTATTGCAAGAAATTGAGTATTTCGATATACTCATATATGTGTTGCAATATAATTTTAAGTAAGTGAAAATTAACCGGCATTTACGATTTTACATATTACAGGAGGAATATTATGTTATCAGCGGGAGATTTCAGAAACGGTTCTACATTTGAAATGGATGGAAATGTTGTTTCCATAGTGGAGTTTCAGCATGTTAAACCCGGAAAAGGAGCAGCATTTGTCAGAGCTAAAATAAAAAATGTTATGACCGGAGCCGTTACAGAACGTACGTTCAATCCGAGCGATAAATATCCGGAAGCTTTCATAGAAAGACGTGAAATGCAATATCTTTACAATGATGGAAATTTGTATTATTTCATGGATAATGAAACATTTGAACAAATTCCGATAAGTGCATCTGTTTTGGGAGATAATTTTAAATTTGTAAAAGAGAATATGGTGTGTAAGGTTCTTTCTTACAAAGGAAATGTATTTGGCGTGGAACCACCACTTTTTGTCGAACTGCGTGTTACACAAACCGACGCAGGATTCAAAGGCGACACGGCTACAAATGCAACTAAACCCGCAACTCTTGAAACCGGAGCGGAAATAAAAGTTCCTCTTTTCATAGAAGAAAGAGATATGATAAAAATCGATACCAGAACCGGTGAATATATGGAACGAGCTTAATAATAATATAAATACACTAAAAAATAGGAGGAAAAGATAATGACTATTAAAGAAAAAGCAGCTTATGTTAAAGGATTGTTTTCAGGACTTGATATGGACGAAGACAAAAAAGAAACCAAACTTTTAAAAGCAATTGTTGATTGGATGAATGATGTTTCGGTGTCTTTGGGAAATATTGATGAAGATGTCGATGATATATGTGATCAACTTGATGTATTGGATAAAGATTTGTCTGAAGTTGAAGAAGAAGTATACGGGGAATGTGAATGCGACTCTCCATGTGATGGTGAGTGCGATTGCGGATGTGACGGAGATGAAGAATTTTACGAAGTTACATGTCCTTCATGCGGAGAAAAAATTTGTTTATCAGAAGATATTCTCATGAATGAAGAAATGAATTGTCCGAAATGTGGAGAACTGTTGGAATTCGATTTAAGTGACGGCTGTGATTGTGGATGCGACTGCGAACCGGATTGCGAATGTGATTCAAATTGCGATTGCGCAGACAAAGAATAAGGTTTATTATATAGCGGATTTTAAATTATACCGATTTATATTTTAAAAACTTGTGCGCAACTTTAAATTTTTAGTTGCGCAATTTATTTATTTGGTGTAAATTATACGTTTAGGAGGGCGTTTAAAATGAAAACCTTTTTTAAAAGATTTAAAAATAGTATAATTTTCTTACTTGTTGTGATTTTATTTTCAGGCATTTCGATTTTATTTTCGAAGTGCAAAGTAAAAAGTACGTCTGATCAAAACACATTGAAAGTAGGAATGGAGTGTGCTTATGCGCCCTTTAACTGGATTCAACCTAACGGAAACAATGGAGCTGTAAAAATTTCCGGAGGGTGGTATGCTTGTGGGTACGATGTATATATGGCTAAAATGATAGCTGAAAAAATGGGTAAAAAGTTGGAAATAGTCAAGATTGATTGGGACGGACTTCTTCCCGCTTTAACTTCTGGGAAAATCGACGCTATCATAGCAGGAATGTCTGCAACTCCTGAGAGACGTAGAGCGATTGATTTTACGAACAATTACTATACTTCAAATATAGTGGTAGTTTTAAAGAAAAATAGTCCTTATATTTCAGCTCGAAGTTTAAGTGACTTGGAGGGTGCAAGAATTACGGGACAATTAAGTACTGTTCATTACGATCTAATTGACCAAATCCCGGGAGTAAAGAAAAAAACTGCGATGGAAGACTTTTCTTCCATGGTTTCGGCTGTAAACGCAGGAAAAGTAGACGGTTACGTGAGTGAAAAGCCTGCCGCGATGACTGCTGTTTATACGAATCCCTCCTTAACGTACATAGAGTTTGATCCAGATCAGGGTTTTAAATTTTCGCAAGATGATGTTGCAATAGCAATAGGGGTAAGGAAGGGCAATAAATTAAAAGATGAAATTAACGAAGTTTTATCTTCGATAGATGAGCAGACTAAAACCGAGTTGATGAACGAAGCAGTCAAAAATCAACCGGCTTCGGGAAATTAATTTTAAGGGGGCATAAATAAAAGTTATGGAAAGAACGTTTTTGGGATGGATATTCTATATTCTTGAACATTACGGAGAATGGTTTTTAAGAGGCACAGCTACAACTCTTGAAATAGCTCTTTTGGGTACGGTAATAGGATTTTTAATAGGATTGGGTTTGGGTTCGGTAAGGACGATTCCCGTGTCAAGAAACAAATTTAAAAGAGCTTGCATGTGTATTGTAAACGCTTTTATAACTTGTTACGTTGAAATTTTTAGAGGAACTCCGATGATGGTTCAAGCAATAGTTTTATACTTTGGAATGCAAGAATTTATGGGAATAAATTTTAAACCGACGGTAGCGGGAATAATAATAGTTTCCATAAATACCGGGGCGTATATGGTTGAAGTAGTAAGAGGCGGAATTGAGAGTGTTGATCCGGGTCAAATGGAAGCGGCGAAGTCTATAGGTATGACTCACGGACAAGCAATGATGAATGTAATACTTCCGCAAACAATACGTAACATTTTGCCTGCGACAGGTAATGAATTTATAATAAACATAAAGGATACATCTGTTCTTAATGTTATATCCGTTACTGAACTTTTCTTTGTTACCAAGTCAATAAAGGGTGCAATTTTTCGTACATACGAAACATTTATTGTTGCGGCAATTATTTATTTTTTACTCACTCTTACTGTTACAAGATTACTTAAACTTTTGGAAAAGCATATGGATGGTCCGCAGGAATTTATTCCGACGTCTTCGACTATGCCAATTGTTTTTATGAAGAAGCAGGGTGATGAATAAAAATGGAAAATATTATAAAAATAAATAATTTACGCAAATCTTTCGGAGAATCGAACGTTCTTAAAGGAATAGATTTTAGCATTAACAAAGGCGATGTATCGTGTATAATAGGTCCTTCCGGTTCTGGAAAGTCAACATTTTTGAGATGTATTAATCTGTTGGAAATACCTACTTCCGGAGAAATACTTTATAAAGGCGAAAATGTATTGGGACGTAATTATAACGTCGATATATATCGTTCAAAGGTTGGTATGGTTTTTCAGCAATTTAATCTTTTCAATAATCTTAATGTTTTGGAAAACTGCATGGTAGGACAAGTTAAAGTACTTAAAAAAAATCATGCTGAAGCCAGAAAAAATGCTATTAAATTTCTTGAAAAGGTACAAATGGCAAAATTTATAGATGCTAAACCAAAACAACTTTCCGGAGGACAAAAGCAAAGAGTGGCAATAGCCAGAGCTCTTGCAATGGATCCAGAAGTTTTGCTGTTTGATGAGCCCACTTCCGCCTTAGACCCTGAAACGGTAGGGGAAGTACTGAAAGTTATGAAAAGTCTTGCTGAGTTTCATATGACAATGATTATAGTTACTCATGAAATGGCTTTTGCTAAAGAAGTCTCCAATAGAATAATTTTCATGGATGACGGAGTTATATGTGAAGAAGGAACGCCTGAGCAGATATTGGTAAATCCCCAAAACGAAAGAACTAAAAATTTCTTGTATAGATTTATAGTTGGAGAATCAAGCTGATAAAGAGAGCATTTGATGCAGTAAAATGTATCGAATGCTCAAGCTTTGTTTACTCCCAATACACCTCCAAGAGCTCCGGATATTACTACGGTTATTAATTTTGTAAGAGTAGAGATTGTCATAGCTCCTTTTACTACTATGAAACTTCCGATTAATATAAGAAAAAATAATCCTATTCCGGATGCTGCACCTACTAAAAGTCCGTTTTTGCCTGCAAATTTTCCCGATATAAATCCTGCCGAAAGAGCACTTAAGGCTGTGTAGAAAGTAATTATTGGATAAATGTAATTTTGAGATATTCCGCCTGCTTTAACTATTAAAAATGAACTTAAAAACATTAAAATAACACAGAAAACGGAACCACATATTATACCTATGACGGTAGATTTCAAAATATTTTTTTGAGCACTTTTATAATTCAAAGTATTTTTCTCCTTAAAATAATCTTTTACAATAACAATATTCCAAAATTTTTTTATTATTACAAAAATAAAATACCACACTCAAAAAGAGTGCGGTACGATGGTTATTTGCGATTTTCAACTGTTGCTATGGCCCATTTTTTGATTTTCAATTTTTCTGAAGCGGTTTCTATTACCAGTGAGTCAGAATCGTTTTTGATACTTACTACTCTGCCGACTATACCTCCGATGGTAGTTATTTCATCTCCAACTGAAATGGAACTACGCATTTCTTCCTCTTGTTTTCTTTTTTTCTGTTGTGGTCTGTAGAGCCAAAAGTAGAGACCGCCGATAACTATCGCATATATTGCGATGGTACTTAGTAATTGTCCTGTTACACCCATGTTTCCGAGTAAACCTTGCATTATTTTTGAACCTCCGAATAATAATTTTTGATATAGATTCTCGCATATTGTGATTAGATTATATATTAATTTGGTATAGCTATCAATGATAAAAGATACTTATTGTCACATTTTATATAAAATAAACAGCTGTAGTTATAATAATGTGTAAATAGTTGAATAAAGTGATAAATGTAAGATTATGTTTATAATCATGTTGTAAAATCTTAAGACATGTGATATAATGATAACCCACAATGGGAATTAATGAGTTTTGCTAAATTAGCGAGGTGAAAGCATTGAAAAAAGGAATACATCCGGAGTATAAAAAAACAAAGATAAGATGTGCGTGCGGAAACGAAGTAGAAACGAGATCCACTAGATCAGATATGTTCGTTGACGTGTGCTCCAAGTGTCATCCGTACATTACAGGTCAACAAAGATTTGTAGATAGTGGAGGACGTGTAGGAAGATTTGAAGAACGTTTGAAAAAGGCACAAGAGAGAGCTTAAGTGTTAAAAGAAAACCAAGCTTAAAAATGATAGGCGGCGCAATTTATGCGTTGCCTATTGTGTCAGTGTGGTGAAAAAATGTCGGGATTTACTACTATAACAGAGGGCGAATATTTTGAAGAAACAGAGAAACGTTCAAGATTTATTTCATATAGCTTTCCTGTTAATTCAGAAATTGAGGCCATGAAATTTTTAAAACAAATAAAAACAAAATATCCCGATGCCAGACATCATGTGTATGGTTATGTGATAAATGGATTTTCGGAAAAGTATTCCGATGATGGAGAGCCGTCCGGAACCGGTGGATTGCCAATTATAAACGCAATAAAAAGCATGAATTTGAGTAATGTTTTAGTAGTTGTTGTTAGATATTTCGGAGGGATACTGCTCGGAACGGGTGGGCTAAGAAAGATGTACGGCTCAGGGGCACTTAATGTTTTGAATCTCTCAAAAAAGGTTAAATTGACACTGTGTAGCCGTATGTGCGTCAATGTAGACTATCATAACTACAGTAAAATTTTATCTATGCTTTCCAAAAACGGAGCCAAAATTATTTCTACCGATTATCTTGGAGATATTAAGTTGGAATTTTTGGTAAGAAAAGAAAGTTCAAATGATGTGATTAAAAAGTTTTCTGACATTTTAAAAAATAATGAATGTGTACAAATTTTGTCTGATGAATACTGTGTTGTGTAGAGTATAAGATTATGAAAATGTTAATTTAATGATTAAATATTTTCAATGATAAGAATTGAAATTGTAACCGCTGACTTTAATATTTTTGAGTAAAATTTTTAAAATCAGGTCGGTTTTGATATATAAAAGGGGTGGGTTTGGTGAACATAAGAGAAAGCATACAGTTACATGAATCTGAATATTTGAGCGAATATGCTTCACTTTCGAAGAATTCAGTAGGAAGAAGAATGTATGAAAAGCCATGTGAAATTCGGACGGATTATCAGCGTGACCGTGACAGAATAATACATTGCAAATCTTTCCGACGGCTCAAACATAAAACTCAAGTTTTTATTTCTCCGAAAGGTGATCACTATAGAACAAGACTCACTCATACTCTCGAAGTTTCACAAATTTCCAGAACTGTTGCCCGAGCACTTCGCATGAATGAAGATTTAACGGAAGCAATTGCTTTGGGTCATGACTTGGGTCATACTCCGTTTGGGCATGCAGGAGAAGGCGCTCTTAACAGTTTATATGCAGGTGGATTTAAACATTACGAGCAAAGTGTACGAGTGCTTTCTGTGCTGGAAAAAGGCGGAAAGGGTCTTAATCTCACAGGTGAAGTTTTAAATGGTATATTGTGTCATACCCGAGGAGAAGAAGCTTTTACTGCAGAAGGAAGAATAGTTAGACTTTGCGATAAAGTGGCGTACATAAATCATGATATAGAAGATTCAGTTCGTGCCGGAATTATAAAAATAAACGACTTGCCCGGAGAATTTACGGATATTTGTGGATTTGATTATTCCGAGAGGATAAACGCAATGGTTTTGTCGATTGTAAAGAGTAGTTTTAACGGTGAAATAAAGATGGATTGTCAGATGGAAAAAGTTTTTAAAAATGTCCATGAATTTATGTATTCTAACGTTTACCTTAATAAGCGTTCTTTTTCCGATGATGCCAAGGTACCGTTCATTATAGAATCACTTTACAATTATTTTAAGAATAATGTCAAAAAAATGCCGAAATACCTCATTGACATTGCGGAAAGCGAAGGAACAGAAAGAGCTGTATGCGATTATATCGCAGGTATGAGCGACAGTTTTGCGGCAGATGTTTTTAAGGATATTTTTCTTCCTAAGTCCGCACAATTATTCTGAAATGTGAATATATCTTAAAAAAGGAATGCGAGGTGAAAATGATGATGCTTTCAGATGAGTTTATATCAGAACTTAAGTCTCGCAATGATATTGAGGAAATAGTAGGGGAATATGTAAATTTACAGCGAAAAGGCAAGAATTTAATGGGAATTTGTCCATTTCATTCAGAACGAACGCCTTCATTTTGCGTTTATCCGTCGAACGGTTCATTTTATTGTTTCGGATGTGGAGCGGGTGGAGACGTAATTACTTTTTTGCGGTTAATTGAGCATTATGATTATTTGGAAGCCGTTAAAAATCTTGCTGAAAGAGTAGGAATGGATTTTCAGATAAGCGAGGAAGATAATGCGGTACATAATAAAAAACTTTTGATTTACGAAATAAATCGAGAAGCTGCAAAATTTTATTATTCTCAATTGCTGAGTGAAACTGGTAAAGAAGCGACAGAATATTTGCACTCTCGTGGAATTTCCAAATCTTCGGTTAAACATTTTGGATTGGGGTATTCTCCAAAAAACGGATATGCTCTTGTAGACTATTTAAATAAAAAAGGTTATAATAAAAAAGATATAATATTGTCTGATTTGGCGTTTAAATCTCGAAACGGGAGAGAAATTGACAGATTTCGCAACAGGCTTATGTTTCCGATAATAGACGTCAGAGGGAATGTTATAGCATTCGGAGCAAGGACTATGGGAAACGATACTCCGAAATACATAAATACTTCAGATACTTTGGTTTTTAAGAAGAGTTCGAATCTTTTTGCTTTAAATTTTGCAAAAAAGTCAGGAAAAAATAATTTAATTTTGACCGAAGGTTATATGGATGTAATATCTTTGCACCAATCCGGATTTACCAACACTGTTGCCGGACTCGGCACTGCTCTTACTTCCGGACAAGTTAAGCTTTTGTCACGAAATGCCGATGAAATCATAATTTGTTATGATTCGGATGAACCGGGTAAAAAAGCAGCTGACAGGGCTATGAAAATGATTCGTGGAGACGGACTAAATGTGAAAATTTTGACAATTCCAAAAGCAAAAGATCCCGATGAATTTTTAAGGGCAAACGGAAAAGATGGAGCATTTAAATTCAGAAGTCTTATAGAAAACTCCAAAAATGATACTGAGTATCGTTTGGCGCAAATAAAATCAAATTATGACCTTAATTTTGCAGAAGATAAAGTAAAGTACCTAACGCAAGCATCAGAAATTTTGTCAGAATGCCGTAATCCGATTGAGAGAGAAGTGTATGCACTTAAAATTAGTTCGGAAGCGGGAGTGAACAAATCTTCAGTGATGATTCTGATTGAGAAGAATCTTAAAAAGAAAAGCAAAAGTAACCGAAAAAAAGAATTTAAAAGTATAGAAAAAATGACTTCTGCCATAAATGACAAGATAAATCCGGACAAGCACGGAAATTTACGAGCAGCGACAGCTGAAGAAGCTCTTATTTCTTATATAATAAACAATCCGGATATGGCTAATACTATTTTTTCAAGGCTTTTACCGGAAGATGTAGTTACAGGGTTTAACAGGCGAATTTTAGAAACGCTGAGAGATTTGAATGAAAAGGGTAAAATATTTGATGTTGCGAATATTTCAGCTTACGGCTTTTCTTTTGAAGAAATAGGAAGAATAACACGTATGATTTGTTCTTATAATTCTTGTATGGGTACACCTTCGGCTGTAAACGAGTATATTGAAACAATAAAAGAGGAAAGAAGTAAAAATAAGTTTAAAAATATAAGTGATTTGTCGGAAAATGAAGTTTCCGAATACATCAAAAAACTTAAAAACAAATGAATTTATAAAAATTAAAGACTGTTTTTTTGTAAATACAAAGCAAGGAGGCACAAAATGAAAGACATTGCATCATCGCCTAAAACGATTGATTCAGTAATCAAAAATTTGGTTCAACACGGTAAAGCATCCGGACATATAAGTACCGGTGAAATTTTGGAAGCTATGGGAGAAATGGATTTTGATCCGGATCAAATAGAAAAATTATATGATTCGATGGAATCTTTAGGTGTTGAGATAGTGGAAGGACTCGACGATTCCGAAATAGATTCTTCGGGTGTGGAAGTACATGATTCTCCGTCGGTTTCGGTAGCTGCAGAGGCTTCGACTACCGATGACCCGGTAAAAGTTTATTTAAAAGAAATAGGAATGGTACCTCTTTTGAGTGCTGACGAGGAAATTGAGTTGGCAAAGAGGATACAAAATGGTGACGAAAAGGCTAAAAAACGTCTTTCTGAAGCGAATTTAAGATTGGTTGTAAGTATTGCGAAAAGATATCTTGGTAGGGGAATGCATTTTCTTGACCTTATTCAGGAAGGAAATTTGGGACTTATAAAAGCTGTGGATAAATTTGATTATTCTAAAGGTTTTAAGTTTTCAACCTATGCAACTTGGTGGATTCGTCAGGCGATAACAAGAGCAATTGCGGATCAAGCCAGAACGATACGTATTCCTGTGCACATGGTTGAAACAATGAATAAAGTAAAGAGAGTATCGGGGCAGCTTTTGCATAATAACGGTCAAGAGCCTACTCCGGAAGAAGTTGCTCAGGAGCTCAGTTTGCCTGTAGAAAAAATAAGAGAAATAATGCGAGCATCAAAAGATCCTGTGTCACTTGAAACGCCAATCGGAGAAGAAGATGACAGTCATTTAGGTGATTTTATTCCCGACGATGATGCTCTTGCTCCTGCTGAGGAAGCTTCTCACGTTCTTTTAAAGGAACATCTTTTAGAAGTATTGGATACATTGACTCCACGTGAAAAAAAAGTTCTTCAGATGCGTTTCGGAATAGACGATGGAAAACCGAGAACTTTAGAAGAAGTAGGTAAAGAATTTGATGTTACTCGTGAGCGAATTCGTCAAATTGAGGCTAAAGCGCTTCGCAAACTTCGTCATCCCAGTAGAAGTAAGCGTTTAAAAGATTATCTTGATTAAGTTTTTAAAAATTGACTGCGTGAATTTTCACGTGGTTTTTTATTTAAGTCTTGTTTTATGTGAAAATCAGATTAAAAGTACCGATATTTGAGTGATGTATGTTACAAATCAAGAATAAATAGGTTTAATTTTAAAGTTCAATTTTTATTGACTTTTAAACGTATAAATGATAAAATATTTAAGCCGCATATCGCAGGCTCCATAAAGACTTTACGTCTGCCTGAATCGATAGCGAGATGAATTAAAGGTAGGTGCGTAAAGACAATGTACGCAATTATAGAAACAGGCGGAAAACAGTATAAGGTTTCTCAAGGCGATGTAATCTATGTTGAAAAACTTGATTATGAAGAGGGAACAACTGTAGATTTTAAAGTTATTGCCGGACAGGACGAAAAAGGATTTCACATCGGTGACTCCGAGATGGCTGCTGCCAAAGTTACAGGAAAAGTAATTAAGAATGGCAGAGGAAAGAAAATTACTGTTTTCACTTACAAACCCAAAAAGAGCTGTAAGCGTAAGTTAGGACACAGACAGTTCTACACAAAAGTTGAGATCGAATCTATTAATTTCTAATTTCGGTAGGTTAAAGATGCTTAAAGCTGAATTTTTTGTAACAGATTTCGGAGGTATAACGGGGTTTGATATACAAGGGCATTCGGGTTATGCTGAATCGGGCTCTGATATAGTATGTGCAGCGGTATCGTCTGCAGCGTATATGACAGCTAATATTATAACTGATGTAATCGGTGTAAATGCTGATGTTTCAGTTAATGAAAATATAGGTCAAATGAAAGTCGAGATAAACAAAAAAGACGTTGCTTTATGCAGTAACATTTTTAGAGGTTTTAAATCTCATCTACTCATGCTTGAGGAGATTTATCCCAAAAATATTATGGTAAGTTATGTGGAGGTGTAACGTATGCTGAATAATATTAATATCCAACTTTTTGCACATAAAAAAGGTCAGGGTTCTACCAGTAACGGACGTGATTCAGAATCTAAGCGCCTTGGTGTAAAACGTGCGGACGGACAAATTGTGTTAGCCGGAAATATACTTGTAAAACAGCGTGGAACAAAGATACATCCCGGTGAAAACGTAGGACGAGGAAGCGATGACACTTTATTTGCTAAAATTAACGGTAAAGTAAAGTTTGAACGTATGGGACGTGACCGTAAACGCGTAAGTGTTTATAAAGCGGACTAATTTAAAAAATTACATTTGGTGATTTAACGGTTAAGCGGGTCAGATTGTTGATCCGTTTTTCGTTTATTAAAGAAACAATTTAAATTATTAAAAATTTGATTGCGGTGTGTAATTTTAATGTTTAGTGGTATGATATATGATATTAAATGCATAATTCGTTGAAATTTTGTAATAAAATAAAGGTATGCTTGTACCAAATATGAAGTTCTTTAATTTTATAAGATGGAACAATTAAATCGGTGGTGACGATATGTTTGTAGATGTAGCAAAAATAAAGATTAAAGCAGGAAATGGAGGCGATGGAGCGGTTTCTTTCCATAGAGACATATATACTGCGACAGGAGGTCCTGACGGTGGTAATGGAGGTCGTGGCGGTTCGATAGTGTTTAAAGCTGACAGTAATATTTCTACGCTTTCAGATTTCCGTTATAAAAAGAAATTTCATGCTCAAAACGGTCAAAATGGAGCTTCTGGAAAGCGTGCGGGCAAGAGCGGTGAAGATTTAATTATAAAGGTACCGTTTGGGACAGTAATTAAAGATGCGGAAACAGATAAAATATTAGCGGATATATCAACTTCTGAACCGCAAGTTATCGCTAAAGGCGGAAAAGGTGGAGCGGGAAATATGAATTTTGCAAGTCCCGTAAAACAGTCTCCCAAATTTGCGAAACCTGGAGAAAAATGTATTGAATCAGAAATAAAATTAGAACTTAAATTACTTGCAGATGTCGGACTCGTAGGATATCCGAATGTGGGTAAATCAACAATTATTTCTATGGTAAGTGAAGCAAAGCCTCAGATAGCGAATTATCATTTTACCACTGTGTCACCTATTTTAGGTGTTGTAAAGTATGATGATAAATCTTTTGTAATGGCTGACATTCCGGGATTGATTGAAGGTGCCTGGAAAGGAATAGGTTTGGGTCATAATTTTTTAAGACATGTTGAAAGATGTAGACTTTTAGTTCATGTCGTAGATGTTTCCGGGTGTGAAGGCAGAAACCCGTGCGAAGATTTCGATATAATTAACGAAGAGCTGGTTAAATTTAATTCTGAGCTTTCTAAAAGACCGATGATAGTAGTGGGAAATAAGTGTGATATAGCTTCATTTGAACAAATTGAGAGTTTCCAAAGATATGTCAACGATAAAGGTTATGAATTTTTAAAAGTTTCTGCCGCAACCGGTAAAGGTATCAAAGAGATGCTTGATACACTTATAAATAGATTGGAATCTTTGCCTCCCGCTCACTTGTTTACTCCAGATGCAACATATGAAGAAATTAATTCAGTGAATCAAGATAAACTCACAATCAAAAAAGAAAAAGGTGTTTATGTTGTAAGTGCCGGCTGGCTTGATAAACTAATAAATTCAGTAAATTTTGAAGATTACGATTCTATGTGTTATTTCCAAAATTATCTGACTAAGGCAGGACTTTCCGAGGCACTTCGTGAAGCGGGAGCCAACGAGGGAGATACGATAAGAGTGGGTGAAACAGAATTTAATTTTTTTGATTAAATATTTGTATTATGAGTAAAAATAATAATATTATATCGTGTGATAAAATAAGTACAATGAGTCCTCAGAAGCTTGCTTTTATAGGAGATGCAGTTTATGAGCTTATGGTTCGCTGTAAAATTGTAGAATCCTACGAAGGAAATATTGGATCATTGAACTCAGTAAAAATAAAAAATGTATGTTGCAGTGCTCAGTCTGAGCTTTACGAAAAAATAAAAGATGATTTAAGTGAAAAAGAAATTGAAATTTATAAACGAGGAAGAAATGCTGTGGTAAGTGGTTTTCCTAAAAAAATTTCACCGTGTGTGTATCATAGAGCTACAGGTGTGGAAGCCTTGTTTGGGTATCTGTATCTTGTTGGCAAGTATGCTCGTTTGGAAAAATTTATAGAAAAACTGGAGTTATAAAATTTAAATAAATTTAATTTATAATATTAGATACTATTATTTGCATTGACTATTGAAATTTTTTAAAAGTATGATATATTTGTTATGTAATTGTTAAAATTTTTAAAGGAGAGTGAACAAATGCTTAATTCTTTTTGCTGGATTATTGTGAGTATTTCTGCTTTGATTAAATTTATGGATGATTCGTTAAAAACATGCTACGATGCTAAAGATGCTACGTTAGATCTTTGGAAAAAAATTATTAATGTGATTAAAGGAGTGTGATTTTATGGATTCACGTAATGTATGGACTCAAGTCTGGAATGACTGTGTTAAAATAGCTAAGTTTATCATGTGGGTTGCAACGGGTGCAGCAGCTGTGGCAAGTCTTTTGTACGGTTTTGGTTTTATAAGCCTGGAGAAAAGAAATGAAATTTCTAAAGACAGTATAAGAGTTTTATAATTTTAAAGAATATTAGATATTAGTTTATCGGTTATTTTATTTATTTTGGAATAATTCATACTTTTTATATATATTTTTTCCAAATCATTATGAATGTCGAGAGCTTTGTTCAAATTTTTTATAGATTCGTTCAAAGTTTCTCGGCAAAATTTTTTATTAAATTTCAGTAAATTTTTTTGAGATAAGATTTTTTCTTTAATTAAAAATCTTTTTGTTGTTATTTTTTTGAAAATTAAGTTTTCTGGTATATGCAAAAGTTCTTTGGAGTTTTTAATTGCAAATCCTATTTCCATATCGGGAATGAAAAGCGCACTGTATATTTCTGAGGGAGCGAAAGGTGAGGGACACGATATAACGTTGTACGCTGAATCAAGTGCATAATTTTTTATTTTTTTTAATATATAACTTCCTATGATTCCAAAGTCGTCTTCTATAAGGAATAATTTTTTTGACATTCCTATAAGTGTGTTGTTAAAAAAAACGTAGCCTTTGGGAGTGATAGCACTTATAAATTTTATCTTTTCACAGTAGTTTTTAGATTTAATTTTTGTTTTTTTGAATAATTTTTTTGAAAGTCTTTCACAGTATAAATTTAAAGAATCATAATTTATACATTCTTTTAGTGTATTTGCTGACTCTTTGAAAGCGCATCCGAATGCTTTTAGATATCTTTTAGATTGAGCGTGATGGAAAGAATTTTCTTCACATAAAGATTGAATTTTGTCTTTGGATTTTAAAAGAATTTTTTTATTCCATGCATCACCGAGATTTATTATTGTGTCTGAAGTTCCCGGATATATTGGATCGAGTACGTGTGGTGAAGTGCCATCCGCTATCGCTACTTTAAGTTCTGGCAATATAACTGCATCCAAAGAATCTGGATCGGAAGAACAATGAATTAATTCTGCTGTGATCCCTTTTTTTAGAGCGACTTCTGCAACTTTTTTCATAATGGTTGATTTTCCTGTACCGGGACCACCTTTTAATATGTAACAAAACCAGCCTTTTTTAGGGTCGTATAGGGTGTTAAATGCAGAAAAAAATCCTTCGGATGTATTTGTAGCTAAAAAAAATTCCGGAGATAAAAAATTATTTTTCATTAAAAATCACTCCTTTTTAATCATAATATGAGATTATTTGATTTTACGTGATTTTTTTGTTTAAAATTATAATATAATTATTGACAAAAATATTCATGCATATTAGAATAAAATATAAATTTATAATAAAAGGAGAGAATTTTATGATTAAAGATGTAAAATTAAATTATGATTGTAAGGGTAGCAAATCACCTAGTTTAAGTAAAATTCTGAGTGCATTGATAGACTATTGTAAAAAATGCTTGGCTAGTGCTAAAGGCGATGAAATTGAAGAAATATTTTTAAATTTTATTCGTACAGCAGAAATATTAAAAGTTTTAATAATGTATCAAAAAAAATGGAAAAAATTTAGACTTATACCTGTTATTTCAAATAAGGAAAGAGAAAAAATAGTTTACGCTTTGATGTATGGTAAAGATGGAGTAAATGTTAACACTCTTTATCAAGCTCCTTCAAAAATTCCACTACTTGTTAATGATCTTGAAAAAGATAAGAATGATGAAAACAAGTTTAAAAAAAGATGTGAAGAATTTGCTAGAGGTAACAAATTTTATGCTAAAGAAATTGAACAGATTTGTAAGGATGATAATAGAAAAGAAATATTTTCGAAAAGAGCAAAAAGTTTTCCTGATGGATTAAATAAATCTGGAGTAGTTGACAGTTTTTTAGGAGTAGTAAGGGATTTAGGCAAATTAGAAAAGAAAAAAAATAAAATGTTAAAATTGTAAATTTGCGTTGATATTTTATTATGAGTTATAATATATCTCGAAAATTTTTAATCAATAAACGGAGATAAATTATAAATTAGATGTTTGTAAAAGTAGCTGTAGAAAAAATTTCTCATAATGTAGATGAACTTTATGATTATGCAGTTCCGAATGAGTATAAAAACGTGATTGGTGTAGGAAAGTGTGTTGTAGTACCGTTTGGGATTGGAAATTGTCCCAAATTGGGAATTGTTATTGAGTTAAGCTCGGAGAATAGAAAAGTAGAAAAATTAAAGGAAATTATGGCGGTATGGAATGAAGTACCGCCTCTTTCTCGTGAGGAAATTGCTCTTATTAAGTGGATGAAAAAACATTACTTTTGTTCTTATTTTGAAGCTGCTAAACTTATACTTCCGCCTGGAATTAAATTAAATTTGAGTTGCATAAAATATTCGGTAAAATGTGAAAAAGATATATCAGTTTTAGGCGATGAAAAAATATTATGGGATCGAATTTTAGATTCTGGAAAAAACGTAATAACTTTGAAAGATATAATTTCGTGGAAAATAAAAAATTATACATCAATGATTAAATTACTTTTATTTCATGGATTAATTGAAAAAGAAACTGTTAATATTGATTTTTATGATAAAAAAACGATTAAGGGAGTAAAGCTTTGTAAAGAAGGATTAAAGAAAATAAATAATTTTACTTTAAAACAAAGTAAAGTAATTGAATATCTTCAAAAGGAAGAAAGTGCAAGTGTAAAGCAATTGTTTTATTATACGGGAATAGGAAAATCCGTAATTAATACTCTTATAAATAAAGGGGTTCTGTCAAATTTTGATGTACCTCAAACAGAAATTCAATTATCAAATGTTTCAGATTGTGAGAGATCATATAAAAAACCTATTCTTAGTGAGGAACAAAGGGTCATTTTTGAAAAACTTTTTAGACTTTATTCAGAAAAGAAATTTGAAATATCTCTTCTGCATGGTGTTACAGGTAGCGGAAAGACCGAAATTTTACTCGAACTTACTGATCGTGTGATATCAGACGGTAAAAGTGTAATATTTATGGTTCCGGAAATAGCACTTACCGCTCAGTTCATTGAATCATTTCGAGAAAGATATAAAGATAAAACAGCGTTATTACATAGTTCACTTTCTAATAAAGAACGTTTTACTGTGTGGAATAAAATTAAAAGCGGAAAAATATCCGTAATTTTGGGTACAAGAAGTGCTGTTTTTGCTCCTGTTTCGAATTTAGGGCTTGTGATAATTGATGAGGAGCATGAATTTACATATAAGTCGGATTCAAGTCCAAGATTTAACGCCAAAGATGTGGCAAAATACAGATGTAGTTTAAACAAAGCACAACTGATTTTGTCTTCTGCAACACCTTCCCTGGAGAGTTATTATAATGCTAAGGTTGGAAAATATAAGTTATTTTCAATAAATAAAAGATATGGTGACGCTGTTTTGCCGTCTGTGGAAATTGTTGATATGAATGGACAAGCTGTAAATTTTGGAACAAATCAGTTCAGTCAAGAACTTGTAGCTGCTTTGAAAGAAAATTTGAATTGTAAAAAACAATCCTTAATTTTTCTTAATAGACGTGGTTATAGTCCTTTTGCAAAATGTTCATGTTGCTCCAAGGTAATTTTATGTCCTAATTGTAGCGTTTCGCTTAACTACCACAAAGTGAACGGAAGGCTTATGTGTCATTACTGTGGATATTCTCGTGAATTTTCTTCGAAATGTCCGGAATGCGGATCAGAAAAAATTTGTTGTTTTGGAGTGGGAACTCAAAAAGCTGAAGATTGTTTGAAAGAACTTATTCCCGGTGTGCGAATTTTAAGAATGGATTCGGACAGCAAAAATTTAAAAAATTCTTATAAATGCGAACTTAAAAAATTTGCAAATGGAGATTACGATATTTTACTCGGAACACAAATGATTTCAAAAGGATTTAATTTTCCAAATGTCACTCTTGTGGGAGTTTTATCTGCTGACCAGTACATGTATACCGGAGATTTTAGAAGTTACGAAAAGACTTTTTCGCTTTTGACTCAAGTTATCGGGAGAGCAGGGAGAGGGTGTAGTTCCGGTAAAGCAATAATTCAGACATTTAGTCCTGAAAGTGATTTGTTGAAACTTTGTGCAAATCAAGATTATGAAGCATTTTTTGAGAACGAAACAGTAATTCGTAAAGCTATGCTTTATCCGCCATTTGCCGATATATGCGTTATAGGATTTGTGTCGAAAACGGAATCCAAAGTACATGATTCAAGTTTTAAGTTTTTTAAAATTATAAAAAATGAAGCTTCAAATAAATATAAAAACATACCGCTTAGAATTTTTGCTCCATGTGCGGCTAACGTGAAAAAAGTAGCGGGAAATTATAGATATAGAATAGTAATAAAGTGTAGAAATAATAATGATTTCTTGAATTTGATATCTGATTCGCTTAGATCTTTTTCTAAAGAACCTGTTTCCAGAGATGTAAGAGTATTTGTTGATATTAATCCTGATTCAATTTTATAAATTCCATCAATAGTTTTACACAATTTTTGGATGCTTGTTTTATAAAAGTTTTAAAATCAACTGTAGAAGAATTGTCTGCCGTATCAGATACAGCTTTTATAATTCCAAAATCAATGTTGTTGATGAAACACACTTGACCGATGCTTCCGGCTTCCATTTCGCAAACCAGTCCTCCAAATTGATTTTTTATTTCGTTGAGAATTTTGGGTGAATCTATGAATTGGTCACCTGTTAGAACTGTACCGTAGTGAAAGTTAATTTCTTTAATGTTTTTACAAGATAATTTTAGTTTGTCTGCTATCCATTTTGTGCACGGAATTTCAACTTTTCCAATACCACTTATCTCTCCTTTTTTTCTGTTGGGAAAAGCGCTTACATCAAAGTCGTGTTGAATTACACCGTGGCCTATAATTATATCTCCGATTTTTATCTCAGAAGAAACTGCTCCCGCAACACCTATATTGAGTATTAAATTTGGGTGATATTTTAAAATCATTGTTTGCGCACACATAGCTGCATGGACTTTACCTACTCCAGATAAGGAAATTACACAATTTGTATTTAATATGTTTCCGGTTATAAATTTTAGGTAACATATTTTTTCTTTTTTTGTATTTTTCATTAGTTTGAGTATTTCATTTAATTCTTCAGGTTCGGCACAAATAATTCCAATCATTTTTAAATCTCCTGATTTTAATTTGAATTTATTTCTATGTAATTCACATACTAAGTTTACAGTATAACAGACATAATTTTTAAATGAAATTGTTAAGGAGATTTTTTTATGGAATACTTGAAAGCATTTGTAGTTGGAGGATTAATCTGTGTAATTGCACAAATATTTATCGACAAAACAAAAGTTACACCCGCACGAATATTGGTAGGGTTGGTGTTATCGGGAGTGGGACTGACTGCTGTTGGTTTATATGAGCCGTTGGTACAGTTTGCAGGCGCTGGAGCTACCGTTCCGCTTTCAGGATTCGGCTATTTGATGGCTAAAGGAGTTGTTGAAGCTATTCAAAAGCAGGGTTTTTTGGGAATTATAACGGGAGGCCTTACTGCCGGTGCAGCCGGAATATCAGCGGCAGTATTTTGTGGATACGTCGCAGCGTTGTGTACTCGTTCAAAAGATAAAAGTTAAAATTTAATAAATATCCACGCAGTTAATGCGTGGTTTTTTAATGTTTTGGAAAACCTTATTATATTTTTTTCTGCATGTAAAACGTGTAAGCGTGATTTGTCGAATATTTATTTTTTAAATGGTAATTAGTCTTCTATTAATTAATTTTATACGTACTTCTCAGTTCGATTAGTATTTTTGTGTTTATGTCAAAGTTTTATTTTTTTATATTTTAATTAATTTCACAAAATTGCTTGTATGTTATAGAGTACTATTTTTAAAATAATCTTATAGAAGTTAATACACTTTACCTTTAAGTATATACCTTTGAACCGTACGCACATAGTTTTGATACATATTTTTGTATTATATCGCAAATAACGAGCAGATTTTTTCCACTAATATTTATGTTTTTAATGTTTATTTACTTTAATTGTTTTATTAATAATAATATTTTTTTATCAAAAATACCATGAATATCATCCACGTGTAGATAAAATTTGAAAATATTTTGCAATATACCAAATATATATTTTTGTTTTAATTGTTAAACTATTAAAAGTGAGTGTACATAAAAAACAGCCTATCTTAAAGTGATTTTGTTTAAAAGATAGGCTAATAATTATTTTTTATTATTTTAAGTAGCGTATATAGTTTCTGTTAAAAAGTGGAATACTTGCTAAAAATTCATCATTTATTGTGGTTACCTGAATTTAAGTAGTCAATAAAATTTGAAAGTTCAAAAGTGAATAATTTTTAATTATTGATCGGATAGATAAATGTTTAAAAGTTTAAATCATGCATTTTTTCTTCCTGGCGTAAACTGCAGTTGCCAACATTCCTAAGAAGCCTACTGCGAACAAAGAAGTCCACAAAAGGATATTACTATTGTCTCCGGTTTTAGGATTGATTGTTTGTTCTGTTTTTTCTTCAACATTTGTTGCTATAATTCCATACTGACTTAAGTGTGATGTTTCAAATACTATATATCCATCTTCTATTGTTGCCGGTATTGTTTCTTTTATTTCATCATCTGAAATATATACTACTTCATATTTGTTAAATCCTTTTAAGTCTTCCGGTAATGCGATTTTTACTTTCATTTTAGTATCACTGATTTTAACTACTTGACCATCTTCCAATAAATTTATATCCACTATATACTTAACGTTTTTATTTGCTAAATCTTCCGTAATTTCTACAGGTGTAACCTCTAACTTATAGTCTGCGCTAATTCCATCTGCAAATTCAATTTTTGCTTTTGTTTCTCCTGTACTTTGAACTTCTTTTACTGTTTCCACCGGCTCTCCCGGGTTTCTAGTCCAGGAAGCATATAAAGTTACATTTTGATAGTATTCAGCGTTGTTTTCATTTGTTATTATAGTATCTTTTTCAACATTTTCTTTACTATCTTTATTCCAGGCGCTCCAGTAAATATACTTATAATTCTTTCCACTACCGTCTTTTTTTGCATTCCATCCATTAAAAATATATCCTTTTCTTACTGGTACGTATGGTAAGAGCGACATGTTTGTTCCAGAATTAGCGCCGGCAAAATAATCGTATTTTTTAGTTGCTTGACCATCGATAGTTCCGCCATTAGCATTTAAGATTAGAACTCTATCATCTCCAACAAAAGTATCTTTAGTATATGTAGCAGTTACTGTTATGCAATCACGATTAGTAAAACAGCTGGAATCAATAGAAGTTACAAATTTTCCGTCCAAATCCCAGCCTATAAATGTATGTCCATCTCTTACAGGTGTATATTTTGTTAAATCAATTGTTTTAAATTCAGTGCTTTTACTCGTTAACTGTATTACGTCGCTTTGTCCATTTACTGTACCTGCAAAGGGGTCAATTGTTACATAATATGTGCCAGTTCCTTGTAATAATTTATCAGAAAATTTTGCATAAATACTTAGCCCATTTGTGTATTCTTTGCCTTCAAAATTACCGCTCCATTTGAAATCTGATAAATCTAAATCTTCGAGAGCTTCTTCCTGACCAGATTTTGTCCAATGAGAAAATTCATTTTTTCCATTGAAAGGTACAATTCCTTTTGTTAATTCGGATACTTTAACTGTTGTTTCTCCTTCTTCAACATCAAACTTTATAAGTTTTGAGCTTTTACCTTCAATACTTCCATTTTCCGCAGTAACATTTAGTATTAATGAATATTCTCCATCGTCACTAATTGTTACAGCATTTGCTTTGCTTGAGAAATTAAATAAATATATGCCTGTTAAAATTGCTGCTAAAAATACAAGATATTTTTTCATTTTTTTCCTCCTACATCTTAATTAAGTTTAACATTGTCATTTGTATTTTATTAATTTCTGTTGCTACAAACATTGTTGCCGGAATAGATGAAAGTGCTGTAAAGAGTATAGAGAACATCGTCATAAATTTTTTGTTTCTTTACTTCTCATATCATCTTTTTCTGAGTAAGCATTTTGGGGTTAATTTTCGTTTTCTTAAGTACAAAATCAAAAAATATAAATGACTACAACAATTTAAACTTACCTCCTTTTCAAAGTTTAGAAAAAACGCTCTACATACTTTTATGTATTTTGCCTACAAATAATTATATATTAAAAATAAAAATATGCAAGTAAATTCACATTAAAAATTATAGAATTTGTTGTCGAATAATTTTAAGCACTTTAAGCACTTAAAATACTATAAAATGTCATATGGTTTGATCCTAAAATTAAAGATTTAAGTTGAGTTTTGACTCTATGACTATCAGACAAAAATATCTCAAAAAGTTGTGTGTTGCATAATGTAAATTAAGACCACTATATTAAGTAAATTATAATAAAAACATGGAGGTAAGAATTTATTATGAAAAAAAGATCTGTGATAGCGTTTTTATGCGCTTGTGGTTTTTCTTTATCTTATTTTTCATTTCCGATATTAGCGGCAACTGTTTCCACAGTTACTTCAAATGCGACAGTAACTTTCACTCCCGGAACAGAGCCGACTGGTCCTGTGGATCCTGATGACCCAAGCAAACCACTGGATCTACCGGGGCAAGGAACAGGAGAATCCGGACCGCTCAGTATTGACTATGTACCAAACATTACATTTGGAAGTCAAGCCATATCTGGTTCTCAAAAAGTATATAATGCCAGTGAATTAAAGCCATTTGTTCAGGTTACCGATATAAGAGGTACAGGGGCTGGATGGAATGTAATTGCAAAGGCAACACCATTTAATGACGGAACATCTGATAGCCTTAAAGGTTCTACTGTTACTTTTGCAGGTGGTTACGCTCTTTCCGCAAATTCATCGGCAAGTAAACCTACACCGTCAAATCCTGTTGTTCTGACAACCGATAACACGGAAGCTACTGTTGTAGTGGCTAATGAAAATTCAGGACTTGGAACCTGGGTGGACAGATGGTATCCAACTGAAACTACTGCAACGTCTAATGATAATGTTACATTAACTGTTCCGTCAGGAAGCGCAACAGCTAAAACTCATACTTCTACTATTACTTGGACTTTAGCTGACGCTCCTATTTAAAACTAAACACTGGGGGATACCACATGATTAAAAAAAGCTTTTAAATTTTTTTGTGTTTATTTTTTTAAGTATTTTATCGACGGTTTCTGTATTTGCTGATGAAGGAGTTTATTTTTCTGTTTCCTCTGTAATTCCTGAAAACCAAATCAATAAAAATCTTAGCTATTTTGATTTAAAAGTTGCACCTTCAGATTCGCAAGAACTAAAGGTAAAAATTTTCAATAATAAAAATCACGAAATTAAAGTAAAAGCCATGGTAACTCCTGCAACAACATGCCGAAACGGATTCATAAGCTACACTAATCTTACAAACTTATGATGAAAGCTTAAAGTATCCGCTTTCGGATATTCTTAAATTAGACAAAAGTGAATATATAGTCCCACCAGGAGGTTTTGTAACAGCTACTGCATTACTTAATATACCGAGAGAGTCTTATGATGGAATTATTTTGGGTGGATTAATTTTTACAAAAGCAGATGATAACTTTGAAGCTACAAATGAACATCAAATTACCGCTCAAATAGAGAATGAATATCAGTATGTTGTCGGTGTTATGCTTTCTGAGAATGATAACAAAGTTAAAGCCAATATGAATTTAAAATACATAAAACCCACACTCGCAAATTATCACACTAATCTGGCTGTAAATCTTCAAAATGATACTCCGGTTATAATTCCTAATCTTAAAATTTCAGGTACTGTTTATAAAAAAGGTAGTTCAGAGGTTTATAAAAGTACAGAAAAAGAAAACATAAAAATGGCGCCAAATTCTAACTTCGATTTTATGGTTGATTGGCAAAATCATAAATTTCAAGCAGGAGAATATAGAGTTCATGTAATAGCTCAAAATGAAGAATATTTTTGGGAATGGGATGAAGATTTTACAATAACTCCAGAACAAGCAAATGACACCAATAAAGATGCTGTGGATATTATTAATCCGATTCCAAATTGGGTTTATATTTTTTTAGCTGTATTAGTATTGATTTTGGTAGCATTTTCATCATTTGTAATTGGTTGCAGATGTAAATGCAAATGTTTTTGTAAAAGTAAAAAAGATTAAGATTTAAAGGTTTAAAATCAGGAATTCAAGTCAGGCAAAGATTCTTGATTTTTATTTTTTAAGTTCAGTACAGGAGGTTTTCTGTTGAAATATAAGATTTTAAGTATATTGTTGATATTGTTTTTGCCTCTGTATTTTTTTATCAGTAAAAGTTCAGCATATGATTCTCAAAGTGTACCTGAATTGTATACTACACCTGATGAAACAAGCAGAGTTGTGAATAATTACAACGAACTTGCTGCAGCAATTACCGGTGATAACGACTATACTACGATTTATCTAAATGCAGATATAGAGATAACCGGGAGAATTAATTTTCCGCCTAATAAAACAAATCTAACCATAAACGGAACATACACAAATGAACAAGGCGTAACTACACGTCATACTCTTACTGATATGAATTCTGCTTCTATTACAAATTCCATATATATTGCTTCTGCAATTTCTGAAATAAATGTTACTTTGTGCAACGTGGATATAGTTGGAAAGAATTATTATGGAATAGTTGCGGTGGAAGCTGTTAGCTCTACAAAATCAGTTACTTTAATCTATATTAATGTTAATTATACAGGCCCGCAAATAAGCTATAACCGTCAGGGAACTGTAAGATACATTGATTCAAATATTACTATTAAAACCTCGTCAGGGTACGCTTCACCTTCAAACGAACTTGCGGAAGTAAACAGAGTTGAAATTGGCGGTAAAACAACCATCTATCACACAAGTACAGGCAATGCCGTATTTTGGTTTACATATGCAAATCCGTCTTTCAAAATTTTAGAAAATGCAGATGTTAATATAACCTCTGAATCAAGAGAAACATTTTATTGCGACTACAGTCCCGATATAAATATAGAAAAAGGCGCTAATGTTATAATAAATACTCCGAGAGGTATGTTTTACGATACCGGTTCTTCTCAACTTGCAAAATCTTTTTTGATTGATAAAAATTCGAACCTTAAAATAACTCAAACGGCAGTTAAATCGGGAGTAGGTACAATTAGATGCAGTGGGAATTTTACTGTTTCAGATGGTGCAAGTTTATATATGGCCAATACTTTATCTTCGTCCGCTCCACTTATTCAAATGACTTCAACAGGATCGGTTAATTTTGAAAATCCAAAAAGTATAGTACTTTACAATAAAAATGGAAATTTAATCAGATGGACTTCGGGTACCGGAAAAGTGAATATAAATTCCCAAGTTGTAAACTACTGGCTTACTGCAAAAGACTTTCCTGATGCCGGTACTTTATCTGGTACACCTTTGTATATTTGGACTAAATTAGATCAAAGTAATTTAGAAATAGACGCATCAGCCTCAACTTCATCTACTACAGCGGTTTCAACCAATATGACTTTATCAGATTCTCCAACTCCACCGAGTTTGCAAACATTTAATTTACAAAACGTCAGAGTTCTGTCAATGGGACAACTTTCTCTTCAAGTTAACGCAATTTCCGATACTGACATTAGTATTACGGGAACTACGAATTATTTATCAAACTTAAAAGCTGAATTTTTGGCGAATTCTGTTGTGAAGAGCGTGGAAGGTACTTCAGACGATACCGGATTTTTCTCATTGATTCTGCCTGAAGTTCTTCAAATCGATACCGTAGTTAAAGTAACTGCAAACGATAATTTTAAAAACAGAATTGAAAATTTAACTGTTGTCTATGCAGGAGTACTTGAATTCAAAACAGTGCCAAGTTTGCTTGCTTTTAAAAGCACGGTTATTCCAACGGTTAAAACTACTGTTTCAAGGCAAGAATCGGATTGGTCTATAGTAGTTGCTGATTCGAGGATAAAAAGCTCAGACTGGAATTTATATGCTTCTATTGAAAATCCATTTACTTCAGCAAATAACAATACTTTAAAAGATGCACTCGTATTCATTGATGAAAAAAACCAAAGTTTCACCTTAAACAGCGAACCAACTGAGGTTTATTCGGGAAAATCAGTTTTGTCTCCAACAGACACTACTGTTAAATGGTCCGAAAATCAGGGTATATTACTTGACATAAATCCACAAGATATTATGGATGAATCATACTCAAACACAATAACTTGGACGCTAACCGATGCCCCTTAATTTGTTATAAAATATGTGTATTAAAAATCAAATTAAACTTTAAATTTTTAATTTATCAGATCTGAACGTAGATTTTTATATTTAAATAGATAACGTACCTCAAGAAAATTATGTATTTCGTAAACTCGAGTTTTAGTAGAAATCATTAATCTTTATCGTTTGCAAACATAGTTACATTACATTTCTGAAATTAATTTTTAAAGTACATAATGAATTGTTCCCAAAGTGGAAAGGTAGTATAAATCAGTTTTGTGTGATAGAGTAATTAAAGATAAATGAAATCATACAATTTTTATTAATATTTAGTAATATATGTTTAAATTTTGTTATATTTTTATTTGATTTATAAAACAATGTAGTCTTGCATTTAGCCGAAGATTATATGCTATATATAATATATTTAAATATTTTCTAGCAATGTTAAAATAAAAAGGCTTTATGAGTTATGTTATTCTATTTAATGGACAAATTTCAAGTATATAAGTACACGAATAGTGTATTTTATGAAAAATGAGAAAACATATGTAGGGAAGTTAGTGATAAAAATTTGTGCGTTTTAACTATTCATATGGTTTTTACAAGAAATAGTTATTAATTAAAAAATATAAATATTGAGTGCAGATTTTTATGCACTCAACAAGTTTTTGTTTTATAAATTTTTTAGTGGTAGAATTAATTAGTTTAATTCTCCGAAATAGATGTCATACCATACTATGAAGATGTAGATCGTCCAAATTTTTCTGCTGTTATCCCATTTACCGTTGTAGTGATCATCTAAGAAACGTAAAAGTTCTTCGCAATTGAAAAATTTCTCAGCCGTTTCGGAAAGAAATGCACTTTTAACAATTCCGTAATATTTTTTATCTCTGAGCCATACTCTTGTAGGCACAGGGAATCCGAGTTTTTTCTTTTGAGCGGTATTTTCTGGCAGACGTTTCATGGCTGCCATACGCATTGCGTATTTCGTGTTTTCTCTTGTGACTTTTAAATTTGTTGGTAAGGATGAAGCCACTTTAAATACTTCTTTGTCAAGGAACGGAACTCTGAGTTCAAGAGAATTAGCCATACTCATACGGTCAGCTTTTAGGAGTATATCTCCAACCATCCACATATTTATATCCAGATACTGCATTTTTGTAACATCGTCGTAATCTTTGGCTTTTTCGTAAAGCTTTTTACACATATCTTGAGGATGAGTTGCTAAGGAAGGATTTTTTAAAATTTTCTTTTTGTCTTCCTGAGAAAACATAAATGCATTTCCTATATATTTGTTTTCTATCGTGTGTTCGCCACGAATTATAAAACCTCTGCCTTTGAATTTGAATGGAATTTTTCTCATCAAATTTGCAAGAAATGTTCTTGTTTTTTGACTTAGTATCTTTTGATAAATTTTAAATACCCTGGGTTCGTTGTATATTCTGTATCCACCGAAAAGTTCATCCGCTCCTTCTCCTGAAAGAACTACTTTAACATGTTCACTTGCCAGTTTGGAAACGAAGTATAGTGCTATACATGATGGGTCTGCAAGAGGTTGATCCATGTGATATTGAACTTTTCTGATTGAAGCCCAAAATTCTTCAGAGGAAATAATTTTATAATAGTGATTTATTCCAATCTTTTTAGAAAGATTTTGAGCCCATGTAACTTCATTGTATTTTTCTCCAAAGTCAAAACCAACGGTAAAAGCTTTTTGTCCGGCAAAATAAGACGAAACGTAACTCGAATCTACTCCGCTTGAAAGGAAACAACCCACTTCGACATCGCTTATTCTGTGCGCATCTACGGAATCTTTAAATACTTTTTCAATTTGTTCTGTTGCGGTTTCCAGGTCTAAGTTGGGATTAATATTGAAATTGGCTTCAAAATATCTTTCGGTTTTGAATTCGCCGTTTTTGTATTGCAGGAAATGTCCCGGCATAAGACAGTATATTCCTTCGAAAAAAGTTTCCGGAGGAACGGCGTATTGGAATGAAAGGTAATTGTCAAGAGTTTTATAATTGAATTTTTTCTCAAACGTAGGGAAAGCCAGTATGCTTTTTATTTCAGATGCATAGACAAAATTGTTTCCTACCTGAGCCCAGTGTAGAGGTTTGATTCCGAACGGGTCTCTTGCCATGAAAAGTGATTGATTTTCTCTGTCCCAAATTGCAAAGGCAAACATTCCTCTCAGTTTTGGGAGCATCTGAGAACCCCATTCTTCGAATCCATGAATTAACACTTCTGAATCGGCTTCGGTATAGAATTTATGATTTTTTTCAATAAGTTCTTTTTTTAATTCTTTGTAGTTGTATATTTCTCCATTGAATGTCAAAACGAGATTGTTGTTTTCATTATAAATCGGTTGTGTTCCACCTTCTACATCTATTATGCTTAGTCTTCTGAATCCCATTGCAATGTCTTTGTCTATAAAAAATCCTGAACTGTCAGGTCCACGGTGAATTATCAGGTCGGTCATATTTTCAATAATTTTACTTTTGTTGTTAATTTCTCCAGTAAATCCGCAAATGCCACACATACTGTTTTTTCCTCCTGTTTTTTGCTCCTGTTTTTTGCTCTTGGTTTTAAAATTCCTTCGTTGTTACGGCCAAGTACATAGATTATATCACGTGTATAAGATAGTTACAATTGGTTTGTATATCTGCTGTAATCGAATTAATTTTTTGAAAAATCCTTGATATCTATGATTGTGCCATACATGCTGTAAGCTGTATCTTTAATGGATTGTAACCTACTTAATATGCATAAATTTTTTGTTAAAGAACTAAAGACCTGCAATAGGCGAGCTTAATTACTTTTACTTCATCGATACTACTTACAATTATTGATTTTTTGAACGAATTTTGATAAAATAAGGTTATAAAAATGTTATTAGAATTATTGTAAAAGGTAGGATTAACTGTGAGTAAAATGTTAGACAATTTTAAAATTAAGGTTTTTTATTTTTCAAGGGCGTTGCTTATTGGTACATCTGTGTGTCTCGTGTTGTTTAGTTTGTTGCTTATTATTTTTAAAGACTTTTATCAAGAACCTTTGACGCTTTTTCCTGCTATTTTAAGTGTAGGGGTTCTGTCTAATGTTTTCCGTTTAAATCGATTATTAAAATTAGGCAAAGACACTATAAATAGGCTTAAAGTTAAGTATTGTTTGCTTGAGTTCGGTAGAACTGTCTTTGAGTGTATGGCGTATTTAGAATTTGCAAATAATAGACCTTGGTATGGAATTATTTTTTCGGTGTTGATGGTAATGGTAGTGGTATGTGAAAATATAATTATCCGTACAGAAATAAAGAACATAGAAAACACTAATATTAAGAATTGATATGTTAGTGAGTATTATTGGATTTTTTAAGAAGTTTTATTCTCTGGTCATGTGGAGTTGTAACTGTGTTTAAATGGTATGAGTTATAAGTATATGAAAGCGTTAGCCACTTTAAGGTGGCTGATTTTTATTTTTTAAGTTAAATTTTAAACCACGAACTTATACAAAAAAACACTCTCGACCGCTTTTGCAATCGAGAGGTATATAATGGTGGGCCATCTAGGACTCGAACCTAGGACCGACCGGTTATGAGCCGGTTGCTCTAACCAACTGAGCTAATGGCCCTTCCAAACAACGCTTATTATATTGCAAATTAAAAATCATGTCAATAACTTTATTTTAAATTTATTATTTTGCGAATTATTTTGACTTGTAGTGCTAAATTATATGTAATTGTTCCAAATGAATTTTTATAAGCTGTGTCAAATACATATAGTTATAAATTTTATAATATAATGTGTTATAATTTTAACTGTTACTTTAATTTTATAGATAAGGAAAAAGACAATGACAAATGTGAATCAAAAAAATTCAAAATCAAAAAAAGTAAGCCAATCATTTGCCGCAGGAGCAATAATAATGGCTGTGGGAATGCTACTTGTTCGAGTAGCCGGAGCTGCTTTTAAAATTCCTCTTGCGTATATACTTGAAGGAATAGGCTCAGGTTATTTTAGTTCTGCATATAGCATTTACAATCCTATCTATGCTTTGGCGACGGCAGGACTTCCCATAGCAATTTCACGTATGGTTTCGGGTGATATGGCTCTGGGAAGGTATAAAGACGTAAAAATGATTCATAAAGTTTCGATACCGATGTTTGTTTTTACAGGTCTTAGTGGATTTATTTTAATGATACTGGGTTCATTTGCTTATGTAAAATTTACAAATACTCCGGATTCGATTTATTCAATATTTATGTTGGCTCCGACTGTTGTTTTTGCATGTCTAATTTCAACTTACAAGGGATATTACGAAGGGCTTAGAAATATGATTCCCACAGCTGTTTCGGAGATAGTTGAAGCTGTTGGAAAGGTGGTTTTTGGTCCGACATTAGCTTATGCAGCAGTAAAGTGCGGAATGGATGAATACAAAAAATACGGTACAGTGTTCGGAAAAGTTTGTGAAAACGAAACTGCGGCACATAATGCAACTTTACCGTGGGCATCGGCAGGAGCTGTTTTGGGAATTACACTTGGAGCAGTTTGTGGATATATATATATATTTATAAAATATAAAATTTCAGGGGACGGAATAACCGAGGATGAACTTAAGAATTCTGAAGATGCCAGACCCAAAAAAACTTTGATAAAAATGCTTCTGAATATATCGGTTCCGATAGCACTTGGGGCAATAGTTATGAATCTTGCCGGTACTATAGATACCATGCTTGTTCAACGAAGATTGTATGATTTAATGACTACTGTGCCTGACGTTCTACTTGATATGTATTCAGGTTTTATCCCGCCTCAAGCTGTTGAAAATGGGACTACTCACGTATTTTTAAACGGATGTTTTGTTTATATGAATAATATAACAATGCTTTTACCTACGATAACTCAAGGACTTGCGATAAGTGCACTGCCTAATGTAACTGCTTCATGGGTTAATGGAGTAAAAGATAAGATAGAGAAAAATATAGAAACCATTTTAAAAATGACTTCCGTTATTTCCTTTCCGATAGGATTAGGAATGTCGGTTATGGCTTATCCCATAATGGATTTAATATACAATACCTTTGGAAAAAGCGGTCAAGTCGGGGAAATATGTATAGCTTCTCGAATTATGAGTGTTTATGCGATAGGTATAATATTTATGTCGATAAGTACTCCTCTTTGCAGTATGCTTCAGGCCGTGGGTCGTGCGGACCTTCCGCTCAAAGTTCTTACTGCGGGAATGATTATAAAGATAGGGCTTAATTATGTTTTGGTTGGAATTCCGGAAATAAATGTGCAGGGAGCAGGTATTGGCACATTGGTATGTTATTTGTTTGTGTGTATGTCGAGTATAATTCTTCTTTGCAAAGAAACAAAGATAAAATTTAACTGGATTTCTGTTGTTTTAAAGCCGGCTTTGTGTGGACTTATGTGTGCAGCTGCAGCCTATTCATCACACGGTTTTTTGGCAAGAGTAATAAATTTCAAATTAGCTACGATTTTGTCGATAGCGATTGCGGGAATGGTATATATTTTGGCGCTGTTACTTTCAAGATGCTTGAGTTATTCAGATTTATCGACAGTTCCCGGGTGTAAAAAAATTGTGAAAGTACTTGAAAAATATCGTTTATTGGGTTAATATGGTAATATGTGGAATAATTTAAAATATTTTCCATATATTATCTTATAAACGAAAGCAGGATTAAAATGGAATTAGTTCAAAAATGTAAGTATTCGATTAAAGATTTATTGAATGTTGTAAATATTTTACGTTCTCCTAAAGGATGTCCGTGGGATAGGGTACAAACTCATTCGAGTATAAGACTAAGATTAATTGAAGAATCGTATGAAGCCATTGAGGCTATCGATATGAGTAATAGTGATATGCTCAGAGAAGAGTTAGGTGATATACTTTTGCAACTAGCTTTTCACTGCAGTATAGAGGAAGAGAATGATAATTTTTCATTTGATGATATTGTAGATCAAGTTTGTAGAAAAACCATTCTTCGACATCCTCACGTTTTTTCTGGGATGTATTTTGAGAAAGATTCAGACCCTAAAGTGTATGAAATGAAAATTAGAGAAAAACCATATGTGATGAAAGTTCGTCCTCGAAATGAAACTCCTGCGGAAAGTGTAAAAAATATTTCAAGAATGCTTCCGGCGCTGATGCGCACAGAAAAGATGCAGGCAAAAACAGCGAAAGCGGGATATGGTTTCTTTTCAGTGGAAGATGCGCTTAATGAAACGTTTGATAGACTTCATTGTTTAGAAACTTTGATACTTAACGGCAGACGAGATGACTATGAAAAAGAGCTTGGGGACTTGCTGTTTTCAGTAACTGAAGTGGCACGTCTTATTAATGTAGATGCCGAAAGTGCATTGTATGACTCATGTGAAAGATTTAAAGATGAGTTTTTATATAAAATATCGCTTGAAAATAAAAATAAAGTATAGTAATATTTACATGTCGGTTAAATGCGTACATATGAAACGCACGGCAATGCAGTAATGGTGCATGTTTAGCACTAAAAAACACGGAGGTTGTAATTATGAACAAAACCGAACTCGTATTGAAAATTTCGGAAAAGAGCGAACTGACAAAAAAGGATTCGGAAAAAGCATTAAATGCTTTTGTTGAAGCAGTATCAGAAGCTCTTGCAGATGGTGAAAAAGTTCAGTTGGTTGGATTCGGAACATTCGAGGTTCGTGAGCGTGCAGAGCGTACCGGACGTGACCCACGTACCGGAAACCCCATTAAAATTCCGGCATCTAAGACACCGGCTTTTAAGGCGGGCAAAGCTCTTAAAGATTCTGTAAACTAATTTGTATTTGTCTCAAGGATTTCGATAGTCATTGTGGCTTTCGAAATCTTTTTTGTTGTCGGTTGTTGTGAATAAAAGTTTCTAATCTTAAAAAATTAACTTTGCTATGTTATTTTGTCAAATAAAAATATAATTTGATATAGTTACGCTATTGATATATAATTTAGTTGATATTATTTTTGTTTGAGGAGAAAGTAGTGAACTGTAGTATTAGTTTGGGAAAGTGGAATAGTGTATTTGCCGTTCCCTCGGAAATAGTTGAAAATTACATAAAGAATTCAAACGAAGCTCAACTAAAAGTTATATTGTATATGCTGTATAGCAGAGCGAAAAGTGTTGATGAAAAAAAAATTGCCGAAGCAGTTAATATTCCTGAGTCGGAAGTTTTAAAGAGTATAGATTATTGGGAAAAAGAGGGTTATCTTGAATTTCATGGTGAAAAAAGTGTAGAAAAAAATATTTCTTTGGAGTCAATTAATGAAAAAGAAAAGAATTTTACACCTATCCCAAAAAAATCATTATCCTTTAACTATCGTCGACCGGATAGTTTGTACGTAGCAACACGGATTCAGTCCTCTAAAGATATAAATTTACTTATGCAGGAAGCACAAGTTATTCTCGGAAGACCTATCTCGAACGGTGATAGTGCAGTGCTGTTAATGCTTCATGATAATGATGGACTTCCCGTAGATGTAATTCTTATGCTTCTTCAATATGCAGTAAGTATAGGGAAAACCGGGATGAAATATATCGAAAAAACAGGTTCTAATTGGGCTTTAGAGGGTATCGATAATATTGAAAAAGCTGAGAAAAAAATTATAAAGTTGCATAACACTCAAGCTTTATGGAAGAGATTTGAAAATATTATAGGAATAGAACATCGTGCTCCTACAAAATATGAGGAAGAAGCTGTTAATAGATGGTTTGGAGAGTGGAACTATTCTGACGAAATGATAAAAGAATCATATGATAGATGTGTTAATTCGAACGGAAAATACATTCTCAAATATATGGATAGTATAATAAAACGGTGGCATAATCAGGGAATAATAAAAATTGAGCAGGCATTGGCTGAAAATGCTGCACGTAAAAATAAGTCTCAAAAAACCTCTAATCGTGCTCCGTCATATGATATAGATGCATATGAGAATTACAATATATTTGATTATATTTGATATTAGAAAGGGGACACCGTAAAGTTGGGATACAGTAGAGAAATTTATGACGAGGTTCAGCAAAAGCTTTACAGAATGAGGAACAATGCATGGGATGAATTATCTCGAAAAAAAGAAATTTTTTACAAACGGTTTCCCGAAGCTGCAAATATAGGAAAAGAATTATCTGCCACTTCGGTTGAAGCGGCCAAAGCGGTTTTAAGTGGTTCGGATTCTTCATTTGAGCTTATGAAGTTGAGAGAAAAAAATAAAGATTTAAAACAAAGGTTATCGAACATTCTGAAAAGTGTTAACCTTCCTGAGGATTACCTTGAAATTAAATATAATTGTTCTGAGTGTGAAGATGAAGGTTTTATTGATGGAATGATGTGTAAATGTATGAAAAATATGCTTAAGTTGGAAGCATATAATAAGCTCAATGAACTTTCGCCGCTTGAAACTTCTTCATTTGATAATTTTTCGATTAACTATTATTCGGATGTTCCTGCACGTGATGGAGAACAAAGTCCTCGTGAGAGAATGACACTTATTTTGAATTTTTGCAAAAAATATGCTGAAAATTTTAGAAAAGATTCGCCTAGCCTCTTGATGACGGGTAACACGGGGCTAGGTAAGACGCATCTTTCGCTTGCGATTGCAAGAGAGGCTATAAATAAAGGTTTTGGAGTAATTTATACTTCTACTCAAAATATGATTTCCAACATGGAAAAAGAAAAATTTCGTGGATATGTAGTTTCGAATGAAAGTGAAAAGCATTATGCCGATTGTGATTTATTGATTATTGATGATTTGGGTACGGAATATGCGACATCTTTTTCAAGTGCTGCGGTGTATAATGTAATAAATTCCAGAATTATGCGAGGAAAGCCCACTATAATAAGTACAAATCTTTCCATGCGTGAATTGGAAAAATACTATACTCAACGCATGGTTTCAAGAATTATAGGAAATAATATTCGTCTGGAATTTCTTGGTTCAGATGTACGACAGAAGTACATGAAAATGAGAAGTAAGTAATGTATGTTGCAAATTTAACAAAAAAATAAAGTGTGATATTCCTTAATTATAACTCAATAATTCAAAGTTTTGAAAATAAATACTTGACATAAATTTTGTAAGATGATATTATTTACTTGTTGATACGAGTTGGTTGTTTTTAGGCAAGTACGTGTCAGAAGCTTTGATTTTCGGTATTAGTACATAGTTATATATACTTATTTTTAAAGCAAATTTTAGGGAGCATAGCTCAGTTGGTTAGAGCACTTGCCTTACAAGCAAGGGGTCATAGGTTCGAGTCCTATTGTTCCCACCATTTTGTAAATATGGCCCGGTAGTTCAGTTGGTTAGAACGCTAGCCTGTCACGCTAGAGGTCGACGGTTCGAGCCCGTTCCGGGTCGCCATTATTTTTAAGAATAAAATGCTTGTGTTGGTAATATTAATTACTGAGTAGGATAATTAAAAGCAGGAAGTAAGTTGCCTCTGTAGCTCAGTTGGTAGAGCAAAGGACTGAAAATCCTTGTGTCGGTGGTTCGATTCCACCCGGAGGCACCATAGTGCGGATGTAGCTCATCTGGTAGAGCGCCACCTTGCCAAGGTGGAGGTAGCGGGTTCGAGCCCCGTCATCCGCTCCAATTTATATCTTTTTATGGCGCTATAGCCAAGTGGTAAGGCAGAGGTCTGCAAAACCTCTATTCCCCAGTTCGAATCTGGGTGGCGCCTCCAATACATTTAATTGTTGTAAGTTTTGCCATGTAGTATATAAACCGTAATGAGTTTGCGGCTTGTATGGTGCAAGGCAAAATTTGATATTGCATAAAACGTTTAGGAGAAATTTAATGGAACTTGTTAATATAGGTTTTGGAAATATGGTTTCATTGCGTCGAATAATATCCATACTTAACCCTGATTCTTCTCCTGTCAAAAGACTTGTACATGTTGCAAAAGAAAAAGGAAATTTGATAGATGCTTCTTGTGGAAGAAAAACTCAGTCTGTTTTAGTTATGGATACGGGTCATGTAATTCTTTCAGCTTTGAGTTCTGATAGTGTTCAAAATAAATTTTTGAGATCTGAAAACACAGCAGATGTTTTATAATAGAAGAGGTGAAAAGATTTCATGAAAAAGAATAAAGGTATGCTCATAGTTCTTTCAGGACCTTCGGGAGCTGGAAAAGATACGATACTTGGGAAATTGCTTGAAAAAAGAAATGATGTAAATCTCTCTATTTCATATACAACCAGGACACCGAGATTGGGTGAGGTCGACGGAAAGGATTATCATTTTGTTGACAAAGAAGTTTTTCAAAAAGCAATAGATGACGGAGAAATGCTTGAATATGCATGTTATTGTGGAAATTATTATGGTACGCCTCGATTTGAAGTTGAAAAAAGTCTTGAATCCGGTAAAAGTGTCATATTGGAGATAGAGGTTCAGGGTGCGGAACAAATAATAAAAAAATGTCCGGATGCAGTGAGTATTTTTATTGTTCCTCCATCGATTGAAGAACTTAAAAAAAGGCTAAAAAATCGTGCATCTGATTCTGAAGAAGCTGTTATTAAACGTGTAAGCGAAGCAGAGAAAGAAATTTCTCTGGCTGGACATTACAGATATATTGTCGTTAATGATGATGTAGAATTGTGCACTGACAACGTTTCTAAAATTATAGATTCTGAATATATGAAATCTTCCCGTATGGGGTATATTATTAAAGAGGTGCTTGAAAAATGAAAGAATTATCTATTGAGGATATGTTAAAAGGCAAAGAAAGTCGTTATCCGTTAGCGGTTGCGGTAGCTAAAAGAGCTAGAGAAATAACTGATGATATAAATTTGAAAGGTGAAATTGTAGAAGAAAAACCTGTAAATATAGCTGTTCATGAATTTGAAAATAATGAGTATAAGATAATCGAGCCTGATGATGAATTTGAACCAGAATGTGTTTAACGATTATAATTATATGCTGACATAAGTTTTTAGCGGTTTTGTTGTATGTGATTGAGTGATTTGTAGTTATATTTATGTTACTTCACCAATTTATTTTGATATAAATAAATTATACTTTATGAGCGATGTTTCTGAATTTTATGTTTAAGGACTTTTATAAATATAGACAGAGACTTATATCAAAAATTAAACGTTGCTTTTTGTGTGAGGTTTTGTGCGGTAAAAAATAATAAATAATGAAGCCATCTATTTGTAGATGGCTGTATTTATTGTATACGATTAAAAAATTGTTAATAAGTGTGACTACAAATTTCTTCAATTTTAAGTTTAAGATTGTTAAAATCGTCTTCTACCAAAGATTTTTGATTTGGATTTCTAAGTATAGCTGCAGGGTGAATTGTTGGCATCATTAAAATTTTCTTTTTTTTGTAAAATTTACCGTGATCTTTTGTTATTTTTATGTTTGGATCTATTATTTTTTGAGCTGATATTCTGCCGACGGCTACAATTATTTTAGGTTTTAATAGTGCTGTTTGGTTACGTAACCAATTTATACATAATTCTTGTTCATCAGGTAAGGGATCTCTGTTTTTGGGAGGCCTACATTTTACTATGTTAGCAATATAGATGTTTTTTGTTCTGCTGAGTCCTATATTTTCCAACATAGAATCAAGTAATTTACCAGATCTCCCAACAAAAGGCTTTCCTTGTAAATCTTCTTGTTCTCCTGGACCCTCACCTATGAACATTACTTCAGATTGAGGATTTCCTTCTCCGAATACTACATTTGTTCTTGTTTCGCATAAGGAGCATTTAATACATCTTGTACAATCGTTTTTTAACATTTCCCAAGAATCATACATTTTTGTTCTCACCTTTATAATAATTTGTTTTTGTTATACGTTGAATCGAAAAAGAACTACATCACCGTCTTGAATTACATACTCTTTTCCCTCAGAACGAACCCATCCTTTTTCTTTGGCGGCAGTGATTGAGCCACATTCCACAAGTTTTTCAAAAGAAATTACTTCTGCTCGTATAAATCCTCGTTCAAAATCTGAATGTATTTTTCCAGCTGCTCCAGGGGCTTTGGTACCTTTTTTAATTGTCCAAGCTCTTACTTCTGGTTTTCCAGCCGTAAGATATGAAATAAGACCCAAAAGTTTGTAACACGCTGAAATTAGTCTGTCGAGACCTGACTTTTCCAAACCTATGTCTTTTAAAAATTCCATTTTTTCTTCCTGGTTCATTTCTGAAATTTGAGATTCCAGTTCTGCACATATTGGAATTACTTCGGAGTTTTCTTGGTTTGCAAGTTTTTCTACTTTTTCATAATTTTCATTTGATTGAACACCATTTGAAAAATCGTTTTCAGACATATTAGCTGCATATATGACCGGTTTGACGGTCAACAGGCCGAGAGATTTAACAAATTCTTTTTCTTCTTCTGAGTAATTTAAAGTTTTTGCTAATTTTCCATTTTGAAGAGTCTCTAAAATTCTTTTGCAAATATCGAGTTCTGCTATATATTTTTTATCTGACTTAATCATTTTTTCTATTTTTTGTATTCTTTTTTCAAGCATTTCCATGTCGGAAAAGATTAGTTCTAAATTTATAATTTCTATATCTTTTTCGGGATTGACTTGACCATTTACATGAATTATATTTTCGTTTTCAAAGCATCTTACTACGTGAACAATTGCATCAACTTCGCGTATGTTACCCAAAAATTTATTTCCCAATCCTTCTCCTTTTGATGCTCCTTCAACAAGTCCTGCAATATCTACAAATTCGATTGTAGCAGGAGTTATTTTGTCCGGATTATAAATTTCTGCCAGTTTTTGAAGTCTTTCATCAGGAACTGCTACAATTCCTATATTTGGTTCTACTGTGCAAAACGGATAATTTGCAGACATCGCTCCTGCATTGGTAATAGCATTAAATAATGTGCTTTTTCCCACATTGGGTAAACCTATAATTCCTATTTTCATTTCGTACCTCTTTTTATTTTATTTTCTTAACATAATAATAAATGGTTCAAGCTTTTTTATCAATAACACGTGTGTGATTTTTATGGTGTAAATCGAGGTTGTGAGCAGAGCATTAATTATTTTAAGTAATTATATATAATAAAAAATATTAAATTTTAGATAAAATATTTACATATAACAAAAATATGTTATAATGTTGTGGTAAATGAGTACGATTTTCACTACTATATCGAAAATGTTTTGAATTTTATGTACTTATCGATTATAGAAACCATAAAAATAAAACGCAAAGGAGATGTGAAAAAATGGAAAGTAAGAGATTATGGGAGTACATACGACGATTAATACCGATTTTTATTTTTGGAGTATTGTTGTCCGGAAGTGTTCTGGCTTTTAATAGCCCTACTCACAGGTATGTCACCGAGACAAGCCTTGAATGTATTTTTAAAATAAACGAAACTGTTCGATGTCTTGATGACGAAAGTGAAAAATATTTGAAAGATAAAAATTATTCAGAAGTAATAGCCAAGAATAGCATTACACCTGATATAGATGAAGCTGAAGGAATTTACAAATGTCATTTTTATAATCCCATGACTGAAAAAAATTTTATGAGAGAAAAAATATCTGCATGTACTAAATGTGTTGAACATTTTAATAAAGCCGTAGATTACTACAAAGAAAGCAAAAAAAATAAAGAGGATAAAGAAAATATAAAAAATATAGAAAAAGCTTTTGAAGAGTTGGGACGAGCTGCCCATTTTATGGAAGATTTAAATACTCCAGTACATACGGGATACGATTTACCCAGTGATGCAGTATTAAAATTTCCTCTCCATGTAAGGTTTGAAAAAACTTGCGATTTGGTTATGAAAGAATGTAAGAATGATTTTTTACCAAAAGAAAAAGAAAGTATCAAGGAAACTCTTAGATATTTTTACGTAAATGACATAGAATCTCTTGCGAAAGTAAGTTCTCTTTTGTCAAGTGACAATTTTTATTATTTGATTAATGAAAAAGAACCAAATGAGAAATCTATAGCTAAAGATGCGATAAGGAACGCTCAATATAATGTTACAGGTATGCTTTGTAAATTTTTTGCACAGGTAGGAGAACAGGAGACAGAGAAAGGTGGTTTGGAAAATGATATTAAACAAAGTTGATGTAAAAAAAATGCTTTTTATATTTGTTTTTCTTTTTATTTGTATGGATGTGATTCCATCGTCACTGGCTCTGGAAGGGAATGAGGCTGTTTTAACAGATACACGAGAGCCGGTATCCGAATTTTCACGTGGTAAAGTTTTTGCAAATGGAATCATGTGTGTAGAAAAGTTTAGATATTTTAAAGAAGAAATTTTAAAAAATGGCGATAAAACCAATTACAAACGAATAATAGAAATGTCTAAAATTTATAAAAAGAAACTAAAGGGTAATGAGTTTAAGACTTTAGTTACGTGTAATGCAAGAATAGTTGCTGTATATGATAAGGAAAGTTTTGTCCAAATTAAAAAATATTCTTATGATATCAAACATAATACCTCAAGTAAGAAATGGAGTTTGATGAATATAGGAGAGGTGTGCCCACAAGAAAAAAATTGTTTACTATCCACTAAGTGTGTTTTGTATAAAGAAAATTCTATGGGAGCGCATGAATACATAATGGACGGACATTTTGATATTTTATGTTCGATATATGGTGATATAGGAATAAATACTGATTTACAATAAAGCGATAAACGGTTAAAAAGGGGGTATCTTAATTATGAAAAAAATAAAAAAAAATTTAACTTGTTTTATCGCCGCAATGATCTTTATTTGCGGCAATATTTATGCGATTTCATTTGATTCTTCTTTATTCGGAACTTCTTCTTTAAGATCTGAGCTAAAAAAAACAATCGATTTGGAAAATGAATTTATAAAAAAGGAAGAGATTTCAACAGTTGAATATCAGTATCCTGAAAAACTGGAAAATAATTTTGAAAAATATATTACTGTTTGTATGACTATTACTTATACTGAAAAAATTACCGGAAAAATTTTTGGTATTTTGAGTGCAAAATCAAATTTTAGATATAATACCGTTACTAAGAGAGCGCAGTGTTTGAGTACTTCTTGTGCCAGTGTAAAGAACGGTGAAGGATATATTTTGGATGTATTTTCACGTAGATCTAACACTCAGGTTGAGCGTGGACAAAGTAAGGTTTACATCTATTTTAAGTTTAATGGGACAATACGTGACAATGTTGATTATGAATTTTCCTGTAATTTTATTGGAAATGTAGAATTCTCCTGTTGACAATTGGTGTAATATAATATATAATAACGACATAGTTAGTATTGGATTATTGAGACGTTAATTTTAGAAAAGAGTTGTATTAATTTGTAGAGAAAACGAGATTAGTGTTTGGTATAGCTGCTAGTTTTGTTGTTACGGGTACTCCTGGTGAGTGTTGTTTCGTACAGATTTTATATTAATTGTGATGAAATAATAAGAAATTAGTTGGATATAAATTATTATTTCGTAGTAAGTGATGATTTTTGAAGAGGAGGAGAAAATGAATAAAACGGAAAAAGTGCTAGTTAAAATATTGGAGAATAATGAGGAATTGGAAGAGTTTTTAAAACGAAAAACAATGGATGGTATGTATGAGTTTGTGTTGAATAAAGATAGTAGCATAAGTGAAGAAGAATTTGATGAAAGTGTAGCAAAATTACTTGAAGATTATTCGTTATTGGGAGTGAAGAAAGTGAATGAAAACACCTTGGTAAATGTGTCGGGAGGTGCTGCTGAGCTTGGGAGAAAGGTAACATCTGCTGGGTTAGCTGCGTTAATGCTTTTGCCAGCGTTTCCACCTTCGGTAGGTGCTGTAAATTCAGGTGAATTACAGGCTATCGGTGGACGTTTGAGGAAATTTGCTTCCGATAGTAAAGAATTTATTTCCGATAAATGGAAAAATACTAAAGAGTGTATTAAAAATCATCCGATTATTTCTGCTACGATAGCGACTGCCAGTACTCTTGCTATGATTACTATAGTTGTGGTAGCAAGTAGGCGTAGTAACCCGAACAGTAGTAGTGAATCTCAGTCTTCTGACGATAAATCAAAAGTTGAATTTGGGGTGAGATCACCATCGCAATCTGAAAGCAAATCGAAGGCACAAAGTCCCCAACCGGTTGACCTCAAAACTTTAGTTAATTGGGGTGGTTATAGGGATAATTTAGGTCGTAAAGGATCTAAGTGTGGTTTGTTGTTTGGAGCATTTGGAGGAAGAAAAATTATTAATTGGAATCGTGGTAAGGCCTTTAATCAGGCGGAGATGATAAGTGCGGTGACGGAAGTTGCTGGAGATGCAACGAAGGAAGGTATAGGGATTGCTGTTGAAAAAGTCTTGAATAAAGTGGCTAGAAGAGGTGGATATGGTTGTGAGTTGACTAAGAGTGAAGAAGGTATTTATAGATTTTTGCTAGGAGTTGCGGCGAATGGTTATACACAAAATACTGTACCTGTGTTTACTAATTTGGCAGCGTCATTGACAACTTGGTCTAGAGAAAAGTTGGCAATGGTAGGTTCTGACTTCAATTTAGTGAGAGATACAGAAGGATATCGCTTGTTCCCTCCGCATAAATTTTATATTAATTATGATGAAAATAATGAAAATTTAGTTAAACTTAAACCTTTATTTTATAACATGGATTAATTATTAAGGAGGATGAAAGGAATGAATAAAACAGAAAAAATACTGGTAAAAATATCGGAAGATAGAGAAGAATTGAAGAAATTTTTAGAACAAGAAACAATGGATGATATGTATGAGTTTGTGTTGAGTAAAGATAGTAGTATAAGTGAAGAAGAATTTGATGAAAGTGTAGCGAAATTGCTTGAAGATTATTCATTATTGGGAGTGGAGAAAGTAAATGAAGATACTTTGGTAAATGTGTCAGGAGGTGCTGCCGAATTTGGGAAAAAGGCAACGTCTGCTGGATTGGCTGCATTAATGCTTTTACCATTATCTGCACCTTCAGCGAGTGCTACAAATCCGGGTGAGGGACAGCCTTCTACTAGTCGTTTTAAAAAATTTGTCTCTGATAGTAAAGAATTTATTTCCAGTAAATGGGGTGAAACAAAAGAATGGTTTAATAATCATCCAGTCATTTCGAGTTTTATAGTGACTGCTGCCACTCTTGCTACTGTTATTGTAGTGGTTGCTGCAGTTAAATATAATAAATCAACATCAGAGGGAAACGATAAAGTACTGGATTCGTTATCAGAGGAAAACAATGAAGCACCGGGTTCATTAGTAAGGAGACGGGTGTCAGAAGTGATGTCACCTGAACGTAAACATGAAGATGAGGTAGATTTTGAAATCAATCTTCCGGTGTTGACAAAAAAACAAGAAGAGAATATGTCAAGAGAACAAAGAGATGCATATGATAGTTGGCGTAGAATAAGGTATGCAGATAAATCAGGTATGACTTCTGATCAATTAAAGAAGTGGAAAGAAGATTTTGTTAATGCGAAAAAAATTTACGACAATGCAGGGAGGGGTGTAGTACCGCCAGCAGCACCGCCAGCAGCACCGCCACCGCCACCGCCACCGCCAGCACCATTTGAACCAAAGAAATTAGTTATTGATAAAAAATCTGGTAGAAGTGTCGAGGAATCTGCGAGAGAAGGTTCTAAATCAAAGGAAAAGGATAAAATGGCTGTCTTAATAGCAGGTAGACAGATAAATGCAATAGATGTAGTTAAGAATGACATGGTGGAGTTGGAAAAACGATTGGGAAAAGTACCGACTGCAAAAGATGATATGACGCCACAACAGAAGTCAGTGATAGATAAAGTTGCAGAATACAGGAAAAGGCTCGATGATATAATAAGCAAAGCAAAAGGAATTGTAGTAAGCAAAGATTCGAAATTACGTGAAATTAATGATTCGTTTGGAAAGGCAGAAGAATTAGGATCAGAAGCAAGAAGTTTAGAGATGGAATATTTAGCAGCGCTGGATGCGATGAATGACCCGGATAAGGCTTCAGCATATATGGATAAGTTTAGTTCTCCAGATGCGGGAATGATGGCAGGTGGATCTGGAGCAGCTCCGAAATTTGTAATAAGTTGGGATGTAAAGTATGATATCGAGAAAGGTGCGAGACGCATAAATTTAGAGAATGACTTAAATAGAGCTCTTGAAAATAAAGAACAAGGAATAGCTACGGAAGAGGACGAAGCATTGTTGAGTGGTGCTTTTGGAAGGGCAAAGGAATATAGAGATAAAAAAATTACGAGTTCCCACGGTAAGTGGTGTTATGATATTTTACTCAAGGATGATCCTAAACTGACAGAACAGTTTAGAGGTATACGTGAAAGATTTGCAAAATTGGGGATTTTAGAGTAATAGTTTTATGCAGACTAGATTTTTTAAAAATTTAGTTTGCATTTTTATTTTTATATGTTATAATAAATTTGTTGAGGACGTTTAGCTCAGCTGGTAGAGCATTCGCTTGACGTGCGAAGGGTCAGCGGTTCGAGTCCGTTAACGTCCACCAAATTTATTAAATACAGAGCTCCCGGTGTTAGGGGGCTATATTTTTTACTTAATTTTGGAGATATTCATATGACTTTTAATATTATTACATTTGGTTGCAAAGTTAATCAGTGTGAATCTGAAGATATACGTGAGGCCATGACAAAAGAGAATTTTAATTTTGTTTCGGGATTTGATTCAGCTGAAGTGGTAATAATAAACTCCTGTACTGTGACAGGTGAAAGTGACCGTAAACTTCGTCAAACCATACATAGAGTAAAAAGAATAAATAAGAATTGTATTTTGGCTCTTACAGGGTGTATGCCTCAAGCTGAACCCGATATTGCTCAAAAAATTAAGGACATCGATATAATTGTGGGAAACAGTAATAAATCGTTGATTCCTAAAATGGTGAGTGAATTTTTATATAAAAAAAATCAAATATTTAATATAGAGCCGATAAAAAATTTAATTAAATTTGAAAATGGTGTAGTAAATCATTCTCAAAATCGTTCTCGTGCTTTTTTGAAAATACAAGACGGATGTAATAGATTTTGCAGTTATTGTATTATTCCATATGCCCGTGGACGTGTTCGTTCAAAATCGATTGAACAGTTAAGAAATGATGCACTAATGATTTCCGAAAACGGTTACAAGGAAATTGTTCTTGTAGGAATAAATCTTTCATCTTATGGATTTGATTTGGGTTGTAATCTTGCAGATGCGGTTCACGTTGTTGCTGAAATTCCCGGAATTGAGAGAATTCGATTAGGCTCTCTTGAACCGGATTTGATGACGGATGATTTAATAAATGAGCTTTCAAAAGAATCGAAACTTTGTCCCCAGTTTCACTTATCCTTACAGAGCGGTTCGGATAAAATATTAAAAATTATGAGAAGGCGATATAATAGAGAAGAATATCTTAAAGTTGTAAATAAGCTCAGATCTACCTTTAAAGACGCTTCAATTACAACTGATATTATGGTGGGATTTCCAGGTGAGACTGAAGAAGATTTTAATGATACGATCAGAATTATCGATGAAGCAGAATTTTTGAAAGTACATGTGTTTCCTTATTCTCCACGTCCTAACACTCCGGCAGCTGCTATGGAGAATCAAATAAGCAGGAATACAAAAGCTGAGAGAGTTAAAAAAGTGATTGAAAAATCTGATAAAAGAAGTAAAATTGTTCTTAGTGGTTTTTTGGAGAATTTTGCTGACGTCTTGTATGAAACAGTTGATGATTTGGGATTTTATGAAGGTTATACGCCTAACTATATTTCAGTAAAGACTCGATTTCCGTACGATGTCAGAGGTAAGATTGTAAAAACATATTTGTCTTGCGTAAGAGAAAATTTTATAGAAGGGTTATTTAAGTAACTTATTTGTGAATAATACTATTAATAACGTATATTTTAAGGAGAGGATCAAAGTGGATACAGAATTAAAAGTAGAAAATATTGAAAAAGAATTAAAAAATATTTCTAAGCCGGTAATAATCGATTTTTTTGCCTCATGGTGTGGTCCTTGTAAAATGCTTAGTCCGGTGTTGGAGAAAATTTCTGAAAAACTGGGTGATAGTTTAGAAATTGTTAAAATTGATATTGATAAGTATCCCGAACTTGCAAACAAGTATGAAATAATGTCAGTTCCAACATTGCTGTTCTTTTTGAATGGAGAATTAATTAGACGTGAAACAGGATTTATGCCCGAAGAGAAAATTTTTGATTTGATAAAATCAGATTTTTATGTAAAAATTTAAAAATTGTATGGGTGTGGATTGTAAAGAGGTGTGAAAATGATAACTGATATACTGATAATAGGAGCTGGACCGGCAGGAATTACGGCTGCTATTTACGCTGCGAGAGCGGGATTCAAGGTTACAGTTGTTGAAAAGAATATCTATGGGGGGCAGACGTCTATCATAGAAACTATTGAAAATTATCCGGGATTTGTCAAAATATCGGGTGCAGATTTTGCTCAAACACTTTATGAACAGGCAACAAATTTAGGAATAAAGTTTGTTTTCGGAGAAGTAATCGATGTGAATTTCGAAAATGAATCAAAAGAAACTGTGATTTCAGGTGGAGAAAAAATTTTATCTCAGGCTGTAATAATTGCTAACGGTTTGAAGCGGAGAATGTTGGGTTGTGTTGGAGAAAAAGAATTTTCTGGTAAAGGAGTTTCTTATTGTGCAACCTGTGACGGAGCATTTTTTAAGGGTAAGTCGGTTGTAATTGTGGGCGGAGGAAATACAGCGCTTGAAGATGCTCTCTATTTGTCAGGAATTTGTCATAAAGTTACTATGATTGTAAGAAAGAAAGAATTTCGTGGAGAAAAAATTTTGGTTGACACTGTGAAAAAAACTTCAAATATAGAAATAATGTTTGAAAGTGTTGTAAAAGAGATAAAAGGTGACAAGGTTGTTGAATTCGTTGTGGTTAGCAGTGGAGAAATTGATAAAATTTTGCAAATTGAGGGAGTGTTTATTGCAATAGGTTATCAGCCGTGTAATGAGATATATCGAGGAAAAATTGATATGACGGATGGTGATTATTTTAATTGCTCTGAAGACTGCAAAACAAATTTGAAAGGCGTATTTGTTGCGGGTGATTGTAGAGTTAAGCCGTTGCGACAAATTGCTACTGCTGTGGGCGATGGAGCTGTTGCGGGTAATGCAGCTGCAAATTTTGTAAGACGAATCGCACAGTAACCTTACTTTTTGATAAAATTGTATATTAGTTAAATAGCTATTTAAGAGTTTTGTTGCTTTTAAATGGCTTTTTTGTCTTACATTAAATATGAGTTATTGCCAATAATAATTATCAACTATTATAAATTTGTTGTATATAGATATATTTGTGTTGAAAATTGTAATAGTGCATGATATAATATTTTTAAATATATTCAATATTAAAATGTGAAAAATAATTTAAAAAAGGTATCATATAAACATAATTTTATGGGGAGAATGGTGAAGATGATGAAAAAATTTTTTAATGTTGAAAAGTGGAAAACTAAAAATAGGAATATAGTTGAGGTATTGAACACATTAATGGGGTGGATGTTTTTTGCCGTGGCGTGTTGTGTTGCACTTTTTGTGTGTTTTTACTCATTTGGAAATGATAATGTGGTTTATGGTGCCGAAGCTGATTACCCACTGAAAATAGAATTTTGTAATATTAATGGAGAACTTTTGGACAACCAAAGTATTGGAAATTTTTGTGAGGAAATGTATTATTCTGTAGATGATGGAACAAACTGGCATAATTGGCAAAACGACGGAATTAAGATAGGAAGTGGCAGTGTACAAATTAAGATAAAAAATAGAAAATTTAAAACTACTACTTCTTATTACTGTGCTATGGGTGAAGATGGTAATGTTGTAGGGACAGCTGATTTAAGTTTTGAAGGATCTCTAGAACCATCTGAAGAAATAATAACAATTAGTTTGGATAACTTAAATCTTACAGGTACAGAAAGTAATGTAGGATCTATTTGTATCAGGTTTTTGGTAATTAATAAATTTGATGTTACGCTGAAAGGTAATGGGGAATATTGTCTTGCAGATCGTGCAACTGTCAGTTTTAGAGGTAATTTAATTGAGGGTAATGATGGAGAAGATTATACCATAGAAGATGTTGAAAGTGGAATTGACAAAAGTATAATTGTTACTCCTAAATTAGGATATGTTTTTTACGCTGATAAAACCGCATCATTTGTAAATGTAAAATTAGTAAAAAGTGATGGTAATGATGAGAATGTTCAGTGTGAATTAAAAACAGAAGAAGAAAAGTACCATCCTGTAAAGAGCATAATTATCGACATTAGCAAATTTACAGAAGATACAACTTTTAAAATTGACAATATAGTTTTTGACAAATATAAGATCAAATTTATGAGTGAAATTGGAGACTATAATGATGAAAATGGCTTTGTAAAAAATGATGTTGCAAAAGTATACCTTGAAAATTCAGAAAGTCCTATCGACATAAAAAGTATATTAATGGAATACAAAACTCCTCGAAAATTTACAATAAAAATGGAGAATAAATATAATAAATCAAGTATAAATTTAAAATTATTGACTGACCAGAATGACCAAGAAACAAAATCAAATGAAGAAGAGTCGACTGCAGGTTCTGCAGTAATAGAAGTTACTTTAGGAGAAGATGAAATCAAATATTACGCTGATAAAGAGTTTGTTGAGATATATATATGCAATATAACCCTAAATAAGTATGATGTTAAATTTAGTTTAGATAAAGGAAATCTCTCGGACATTGCTGATATTAAAATATGTGAATATGAGCCTAACGGTAGTGGATCGGACTATGAATACCTAAAGGGTCTAAATGGTAGTCCATTAAAATACAACGGTGATTATATGGCAAGTGATTATTGTCCACATGGAAAATCTTTTGCATTCCGTATTGAATTAAAAAAATGGTATAGATTTAATAAATTAAATGGAATATATCAAGGAACTTATGGAGGAGATCGTGATGAAAATAATGGACCTATCAAAGAGTTAATTACTAATATAGATTCAGTAAAGTCCGCTGCGCCAGATGGAGTAATAATGTATAAATTTGAACAAGATGATAAAGAAGGCGGTGGCCATAATGGATTTGAGGATGCGTTTGCATACGTTTACGTTGACATTACACGCGTAGTTGGTGACCTTGAAATAAATTTAAATTCTTCTACTGTAACGGGTTATGATTGTAAATTGAAATTTTATAGATCTGAGGGTATCGATTGTTCAGTTCAGATTATGCCTATTAAAAAAGGAACTGAAGATGGTAAATATATAGGATCAGACAATGATACGATTGATCTTAAAAACCAACCACATGTTGAGTATACTGCAACATATGGTGTACCTGAATATTATTTTGTTCGCTTAGGAGAGGATGGAGGAATAAAAAATAATATTCTAACTAAAACTGATATAGAAAGATTAGAAGATTCAGGAGTAATAGTGAATGAATTAGGTACAGGAATTGTTAATTACAAAGTTAAGAAGAATAATAGACGGGTTGACTATGACATCAATGATAATTTATTAAAAAGTAGAATTATTGAAGTAACTTTCAATGAGAACGTAACTCCTAATTCAACAAATGATATATCGTTTGCGAATATAGTTTATCCAGATCAATGTGTAGTTGTGGATTACCCTGAGGGTCAGGTTAAAGATTTAACAGCAGAGAATTTTGTAAATAGTAGTTCTTTTTTTGGAAATAACTTTGAATGCACTTATAATGATGAGAATAAAGTGATGAAACAGGGAGTAAAAATTGGTTATGATGGCGCGTTAGAGATAAAGATTGAACCTAAAGATGAATATAATTTTAGTAGTGAAAGTGACGTAAAGATTTATGAAATGATTAAAAATGCCGACAATGAATATGTTATAAAGCGTACAGATGAAAATGGCAATAAATTAGATATAGGTGATCCTGATGATGGGGAAGATTATACTAACAAAGTACCATATAAAAAAGAGTATAGTGCAGGTGCTTTAATAATTAAGGTAAAAAAAGTGAGGAAAAGTTTTTGTATAAGTGTTATTCCTGATCGTGATAAAATTCCTCTATACTTTAATGAAACAGACGGAATGAAATATTATGGTTTTGAGAAAGACGAATCTGGAAAACATAAAGATTATGAAATAAAAGGAACAGTAACAGTTCCGCAAGGTAGTTCTTATATATTTGCGGTAAAAGCGAATAAGGGATTTGATATAGAAAGTGTAAAGGAAATAGAAGGAACAGAACCGATAGACATAAAAAATGATACAAATTTGTCTGAAGATTTAGCTAAAATAAAAGAATGTTGCGATAATAAATTTTCATCAGGTAATTATAAACTATATAAGATAGAGAATATCAGTGAAAGTAAAAATATTTCGGAAACAATTAATAGATTTAGTTATAACTTAATTTTCGGTGACAAAGCAAAGGATCCAGATGGGAATAAAATAAATGATACTAATGTTGTAACCTATTTACAGGATGGAAATAAAATTTCAATAGGCAGTGTACTTTATGGTGACAGCTTTTCATTTCAGATAAGTCTTAGTGAGAAGTATAATCAGTCCGATTTTAAGGTTTATGTAAGTGATGACAGTGATGACAGTGGTGCAGATAGGGAAATAATTCCATATTCGGGTACCTATACGGTAAATGATGTAATGTCAGATAAAAATATTTATGTTAAAAATGTATCCGTAAATCAATACATTATAAATTTTTTGCCGAGCGAACGAGCAGAGTATATATTAGAAGGGAATTCAGCTGTTTCTTCAGGGACAAAAAATGTTAACTACGGTGAAACTTTTAAATTTCAAATAAAAGCTAAGACTGGGTATAAGTTGGATGATTCCACAGCAGTGAATTGTGTGGGATATTCGGGTTCTGAATCTTTGTTAAAATCTAAAGTTTCAGGTTCTTCGAGTGAAAGTTTTGTGTATGAGTGTACGGTAGGTAATAGTAACACTGGTGGCGTTAAAGAGAACAAAACTATATCTGTTGAAAATGTTGAAAATATAGTTTATAACGTAAATTTTGAGAATGTTGATGGTGTCACTTATCTTAACGATACTGGAGCGGTAATATCTGATTCTCAGAAAGTCAAGTATGGTCATAATTTTGAATTCAGTGTAAGTATTGACGACGCTTATGATGATTCTGCTGCAGGAATGTTTATAATCGTAAATAACGGAAAGAGTTCAAAAACTTCAGCTCAAAAACTTGCTTCAGGTAGGTATATAATACCTAACATAACTGAAGATATAACGATTAAAGTAGGAAACATACGTAAAAATAGATACACTGTAACGTTAACGAAAACTGAAGGTATTGATTACTATAATGATGATGGAAAAATAATAACAGGTGATAATGAAGTTGAACAAAACGGTACTTTGAAGTTCAAAGTTTCTCTTTACCCCGCCTACGAAAAATCTACAATAACAGTTATGCTTGGTGATAAAGCTTTACCAATAGATTCTTCAGGTTTTTATCTGGTTTCAGGTGTTGACGAAAATAAAACAGTTACTGTTATAGGGGTTGAAAAGACCAAAGAAGCACAATTAATAAGTATAATTGGAACTTTGCCTGATTCGGTGAAAAATCTTGATGATGTAAATGCGGTGGTTGAAGCTTCCCGAATTTATAATTCTTTATCAGATGAAGATAAAAATAAAATTACTAACGCTGATATTTTAAAAAAATTACAAGAACAAGTAAAAGCCTTTCATCACGTAAGTAATGATGTAAGGATAGATGGCGTAGATTGGTATCTTAAATTGGTTGTAGTGCCGATTTCGACAGATGCTGAAGTATGTGGAAGAATTTACAAAAAATTGAATTCAGAATATATATTGTCGTTATATGATGTTTATTTATGGGATACATTAAATGACCGAAAATATTCATTTACTGAAGATAAAACAGTGGTAATAAGCGTTCCTTCTCCGGATTTAACGTATTTTGTAAGACCTACGGGTATCCATGAAAACACAAATGGAAAGATTGACTATCTCTCATTGACATTCAGTAATGGAAGGGTATTTTTTGAAACAACATCATTCAGTCCAATGGGTATAATAGCGAACCGCTCGTCAACTCCGGGACGTTCTTCACTTTTGGATGCAGTAGATGCAAATGTTGATTTAATTAAAGACTATGCTCTTTCAAATTTGGGCGGAAATTCTTCAAGTAAATCCAATTCGATAGGAACAGCTGTGTTTGATGATACAGGCGCAGGTAATGATTTAGAAGTTGGTTCAAATGATAACACTGTAGAAGGAAATATAAGCGAAAAATACAAGAGCAGAAACAATCGAGTAACTTTCCAAGGAAGTGCACTTAGACTTATTCTGGTGCTGATGATAATTGTGCTTATTTCTTTGAGTTTGTGGATATTCTATAAACAGCGAAAACAAAGAAAAAAGGAAAAATAAACCATTTGATTATAGTTGATAATTGTTACAGGGAATGTTATAATCAACCTAAGAATTAAGGAAAGCGTGAGTAAAAATTATATCCTGTAATATAAAAAATTTAAGAAAGAAATCTGGATATACGCAAAAACAAGTGGCCGATTTATTAGGATTGGATCGGTCCACTTATTCTTATTACGAGCTCGGAAAAATTAAACCTGATGTGAAAACTATAATGAAATTGTCAAAGATATTTGATGTGCATTATACAGATATATTGGAATCTGAAAGTTCTGTATCATTTTCTGATAGTTCAAAAGAGATTTCTGATCGTGAAAGTAAAAAAGTGCCTGAAAAGCTTATTTTTGAAAAACTTACAATAGAAGAAAAACATTTTTTAAATATATTCAGAAATTTATCGGAAAAAGATCGTAAAGAAATGATGAATTTTATGAGTGCAAGAGAGTCGTATTAAATTAACGTTTCAAGAAAGTTTTCATCATATTTGAAAAAACATCTTTAAGATTTATTTCATTAACAGAGTCGGTTGTTGTGATATCGCAAACGTAAAGTATATTGTCGTTTTGTGAATATGTTACTTCGCCGACTTTTTGTCCTGCTTGTACAGGAGCGGTTATTTCTTCGCTTAGCGTTACTTTGGAAGAAATATTTTGAGAATTTTTTTTAGGCATTAATATAGGTTGTAAATTATCAGATTGAATGGATACTTCTTGTGACATTCCGTTTTTTACTTTTATTGATTTAGGAATTTCTTCTGATTGAGGTGAAGTTTTTACAAATTCAGAAAAACCGTAATCAAGCATATTTTTTATTTCTTTAAATCTTTCGTCAGGAGTTTTTGCGCCAAGTATTACTCCTACAAGTTTTATACCATTTTTTTCTGCAGTTGCAGCTATGCAGCTTCCGGACTTTTCTGCGGTACCGGTTTTTATTCCGGTTGTACCGGGATATGTTTTCAAGAGTTTATTGGTGTTTACAAGCTGAGTGCTTCCGTTTCTTATGTGGTCTATCCATGTTGCGCAGTATGGAAGTATGCTTTTGTGGTTAATTAATTCACGGGACATTACAGCTACATCGTAGGCAGTTGTAACATTTCCGTCGTCGTCCGACCCCACAGCATTTTTGAATATTGTACCTTTCATTCCTATTTCAGCAGCTTTTTCGTTCATTCGTGATACAAATTTACCTTCGGAACCACTCATGTGTTCAGCGAGAGCCATAGCTGCGTCGCTTGCGGACACCATGGATATTGCTTTTAAGAGGTCTTTTACACTTGAATTTTCTCCGGATTTTAACCAAACGTTTACTCCGGATATTGAGGAAGCATTGTCGCTAATTGTTACAGTGTCGTGTTCTTCGAGCTCGCCGTTTTCTATTGCTTCAATAGTCAAAAGTGCGTTCATTATTTTCATAAGTGACGTTGCGCTACAAACTTCATGGGAGTTTTTTTCGAATAAAATTCTGCCGCTGTCTCCGTCGATAAGTACAGCTCGAGGAGATTCGACTGTAAATTCAGCTCTGATCAATGGAGAGAAAATTGAACAAAAAGTTAAAATTATTGAAAAAACAAAAACGAATCTTTTTTTTAAAATAAATATCACCTCATACCAAAGATTTTTGTTTTATTAATATGATAGATTTATCGTATCTATTCATAATAGAGCTTAGATAAAAATTAACGTATTTTATGATAATGGATTGTTATTAAATTTTGACTAAATAAAAATTTAAGAGTTTTTAAATAGAACAGTATATTTTTTAATTATTGTAATGAAATTGAGTATGTGAAAAATGATTATTTTGTTCGTTTTAAAATAAATTATAATATTTTGTATCTTAAATAAATTTAAAATTAAGTGTTTTGAAATAATTTTTATAACTATATGTTTTAATTAAAATTAAATATTATTTCAATTTTTACAAATTCTAAAAATTTGAAAAATAATATAGATTTATTATTAATTTAGTGATATAATGAATCGGATTAATTAATGGGGGTAAAAATATGGATAAAAAGGTATTTAAATTTTTTTCAGTACTGTGTAGTATTGCAGTTACATGGGGAGTAGGAAATGTTGGTTTTGTAAGTGCAATGGATGGACAGGAAAATGTTGCTGGATCACCAAAAAAAGTTTTCACGCCAGCGAGCTGTACATCAGAAGAGGAGAAATCTGCAAAAATGTCTGAGATTTCACGTAAATTGGATGAATTTTACGGATACAAATGTCCTTCATTCAGTGAAGACATATTAACCGGTAGGGATGATAATACAGAGAGATTTATTGTAGTGTGTATTTCTAAGTTGGGATGGTTATTTAAAAATTATCTCAATGAGGAGTTGTCTAACTGTAGTGAAGAACTTTGTGAAACTATATATAATGAAATGTATGATAGTGTGTATTCATTAATGCACTTCGAAGATGTTGTGCGTGATGAAAGACTTCGTTTTTTTGAATCCGTGATAGATGCTATCCCACAACTTGTGAAAATAAAAACTGAAAAAATTTTAAACAGTGGTGTTTGTGGTGATGAGAGGGTTAATGCAATAACTATATTAGACAATATTGATTTAGTGACTTCAAGTATTCGAGATATGATAATTATTTTAGGGAATATTGACAAATGTAAGTACGATCATTCCGAATTATTAAGAGGAATGAATTCGATCATTAGAAGTATGAATTTTGAAAAAGGTATAAGAGTAGACTATCGTTTTGAAGATGGAACACCATTACGTGTTGTAGCTGATCAGCTGTTATGCTTCTAACGTTGTTGTAGCTTTTTGTGTTACTAAAAATTGAAATTTGTTGAAGATAAATATTGTTTATTGCATAGTAAAGTTAAGATTGTTGTTAAAGATAATGCACAAAAGATATAAAAAATACTATTAGAGTGAATAGAATAATAGTAATTGGTTTGCTGTATTAATCTTTCACTTATTTTATAAATTTCGTTGAGTTACGTGATTGTTGTATGATTTTTTACATATAATAAAAATACTTCCCCAGCCTAGCTGGGGAATGTTTATTTTGCTTGAAAGGAGTTTTTTGTCTCTATTATATTAGTTGAGTTACTGAATTATGATAATATTGTGTGGCTTTTTACACACGATAAAGCTACCAAAAACGGTAGATTTAATAAAAAATTTTATATCATTGATTTCAGGTAAGAAGTTATAAACTCATCAATTTCACCATTCATAACTGATTCAACATTTCCTATTTCACACCCAGTGCGATGGTCTTTTGCCAGCGTATAAGGCATAAATACATATGATCTTATTTGAGAACCCCAAGCAATTTCTTTCTGAACGCCTTTTATGTCTTCTATTTTTTCCAAGTGTTCACGTTCTTTTATTTCAATTAGCTTAGATTTTAAAATTTTCATGGCAGTATCTCGATTTTGATATTGACTGCGTTCGTTTTGACATGCTACTACAAGTCCGGTTGGGAGATGTGTCAGGCGTACTGCGGAAGAAGTTTTATTAACATGTTGTCCACCGGCTCCACTTGCTCGGTAAACATCCATTTTTATATCCTCTGGAGCAATATCTATTTTTATTTCTTCGTTTATTTCCGGGATGACTTCGATTGATGCAAATGATGTGTGCCTTCTTCCGGAAGCGTCGAACGGAGAAATTCTGACAAGACGGTGCACTCCGTTTTCTCCTTTTAAGAAACCATAAGCATTGATCCCTTCAATAAGCATTGACGCACTTTTAAATCCCGCTTCTTCTCCATTCAAACAATCTAACATTTTTACTTTGTATTTATGTTTTTCAGCCCATTTGGTATACATTCTGCATAACATTTCTACCCAATCTTGCGCTTCGGTTCCACCTGCTCCCGAATGGAAAGTAATAATAGCATTGTGAGAATCATACTCTCCTGTTAAAAGGGTGGTTAATGTCTGATTCTCAAGTTCTTTTTTTACCGACCTAAGTTGAGTATGAAGTTCTTCCAGTGATGAATCATCATTTTCCTGTATGGAAAGTTCCGTTAATGTTTTCAAATCTTCGAATAAATTTTTTAATTTTTCATATTCTTTGATCTTGCTTTTTAGCACACTAATTTCCGATAAAACTTTTTGAGAAGTTTCAGAATTGTTCCAAAAATCAGGTTCTGCAGATTTTTTTTCAAGCAAATTTAAACGTGACTTTGAATCTGCTATCTTTAAAGCTTCCTTCAAAGAACGGATCTTGGGGATCAATTTATTTATTTCTAAATTTAGTTCGTCGATTTGTATATTCATAGAACACTTCCTAAAATATATTTATTTGTCAAATTTTTCGCTGTATGCCTCAATGGTTTCAGATATTATTTTTATGGCATCTTCACGACCTCTTACGTCATTTACCACTGTTTCTTTATTTTCTAATTCTTTATAGACACTGAAAAAGTGTTTCATTTCTTCAAAAATGTGTGCCGGTAAATCAGAAATATCTTTATATTGATTATATGTTGGATCATCTGTCGGTATTGCTATTACTTTTTCATCGTTGCTTCCGGAATCAACCATGGATATGACTCCGATTGGATAACATTGTACGAGTGTCATGGGGTAGATATGTTGTGAACACAAGACCAATACATCCAATGGATCTCCATCTTGAGCATAGGTTCTTGGAATTAAACCATAATTTGCCGGGTAATGAGTGGAAGTATATAAAACTCTGTCTAATTTTAGTAATCCTGTTTCTTTATCAAGTTCATATTTGGTTTTGCTTCCTTTAGGTATTTCTATAACTGCCGTAAATTCTTCAGGTTTTATTCTTGATGGATTTATGTCGTGCCAAATATTCATTGTTAAAACTTCCTTTACTTTTTATTTTGAATTTTAGTTGCTGTTACCGTATTTTTCATTAACATTGCAATGGTCATGGGTCCTACTCCACCGGGAACGGGAGTTATATATCCTGCGACTTTTGAAACTGAATCAAAATCTACATCTCCACAAACTTTTCCGCTATTATCACGATTTATACCTACATCTATGATTGTAGCTCCTTTTTTTATCATATCCGCTGTAATAAAACGTGGTTTTCCTATTGCACATATAAGTATATCAGAATTTTTGCAAATATCATTAAGATTTTTAGTTTTGCTGTGACAAAGTGTGACGGTTGCATTTTTTTGAGTAAGTAAATGAGCTGTTGGTTTTCCGACTATATTGCTTCTTCCTATGACGGTACAATTTTTACCCTCAACGGATATTCCGGTTGAATCGAGCAATTCTACTATTCCTGCGGGCGTGCAAGGAACCAATTTGCTTTTTCCGAGTACCAACTTTCCTACATTTACAGGATTAAATACATCAACATCTTTGTTTTCGCAAATTGCCGAACTTACTGAGAATTCATTTATGTGCGACGGAAGCGGAAGTTGAGTTAAAATTCCATGAATTGTCTCATCTTTATTTAATTTTTTTATAAGATTTACTAATTCTTCTTGAGAAATATTTTTCGGTAAAAAATATTCTTTGGAATAGATACCTACTTCTGCGCAAGCTTTTTTTTTGTTTCTGACGTATATTTTCGAAGCGGGATTTTCTCCTACTAAAACAACTGCCAGTCCCGGGTTAATACCTTGTAACTTTAGTTTAAAAACTTCTCTTTTTACATCTCCTTTAACTTTTTGGGCAATGTTTTTTCCGTCAATAATCATTTTCAGCACAGCCTTTCTTGACTTTGGAAATACATACCTATTAAAATGGAAATACAATTATACTACATATCGGAGGAAATTAAAAGTGAAAATAAAAAAAGCCGTTATTCCTGCAGCGGGTTTTGGAACAAGAATTCTGCCTTCAACCAAAGCAATGCCCAAGGAAATGTTTCCCATTGTGGATAAACCTGCAATTCAGTACATCGTAGAAGAAGCTGTGAATTCGGGGATAACAGATATTTTGATTATAACCGGACGTGGAAAAGAAGCTATAGAAAATCATTTTGATAGAAGTCCGGAGCTTGAGAATTTACTTGAGAACAAAAATAAAAAATCTATGTTAGAATCCATAAAGAAAATAAGTGATATGGCAAATATATATTTTATGCGTCAAAAAGAAATGAAAGGACTTGGTCACGCAATTTATTGTGCGAAATCATTTGTGGGCAATGAACCGTTTGCTGTACTTTCGGGAGACGATGTTATTGATAGTAAAGAACCTGTTTGTTTGCAACTCATGAAAGCTTTTGAAAAGTTCAATCTTCCTGTTGTGGCAGCTCATGAAATGCCCAAGGATGAAATTCATAAATACGGCTCGTTAAAAGTGAATCACATAGAAGACAATTTGTTTATGTGCAGTGATATGATTGAAAAACCTACACCGGATAAGGTTTTATCATTGTATTCAATTTTGGGGAGATATGTTTTAACTCCTGAGATATTCGATATTTTGAGTGTTACATCTCCGGGAGCAGGCGGAGAGATTCAACTTACGGATGCATTAAAAGTTTTGTCGCATGAAAAAGGTGTAATAACCGTGGATTTTGAAGGAAAACGTTACGATATGGGAAACAAATTGGGAGCCATGCAAGCTTGTGTTGAATTTTCTCTTAAACATTCGGAAATTTCGGATTCGTTTAAAGAATATATTAAAAAATTAGCTGAAAAATTATAGTATTGCAAATTTAAAAATAATATGTTAAACTGTAATGGCGTGTGTGGAACAGTACATAATTACGGTTAAATCTGTTTCATTATTTGCATAATGTCAGCATTCCTCTGCCAGGTTTAGAAGAGCATGAATGTGTGGATTTTTGGAGGAAAAAATGAGTTTATTGGACAAAATTGCAGAATCATCTTTGAAAAGCACTTTGCCGCAATTTAATGTGGGAGATACCGTAAAGGTAGGCGTGCAAATTAAAGAAGGAGAAAGAACGAGAATTCAAATTTTTGAAGGAACCGTTATCGCAAAAAAAGGAAGCGGTATTGCCGAAACATTTACTGTAAGAAAAGTTTCTTATGGATTTGGTGTTGAAAGAATTTTTCCCGTTCATTCACCCAGTGTTAAAGATGTGAAAGTCGTAAGAAAAGGCCGTGTTCGCAGAAGTAAGCTTTATTACCTTCGTGACCGTGTTGGTAAAGCAGCTAAAGTTAAGGAAAGAATTTAAAAGGGGATTTCTGTCCCCCTCTTTTTAGTTCAGAAGTAGGTCGTTTTATATAATTATATTATAAATAACAAATTGGTTTTGTTATATTTTTATATAAAGGAAGTGCGTTAAAGTGGATAAAGATAACAGTATAAAGAATGATGTTCAAGTATTTAAAAATCCAGCTTCAAAGTATTCTGGTTTTTGTTTTGAATGGCTTGAATCTTTGATACAGGCGATAGTTTTTATTTTGATTTTGTTTACTTTTTTCTTTCGAACTATGAAAGTTGACGGAGAATCCATGATGAATACACTTCACGATAATGATAAAATTTTTGTTTCAAAGTGGAAATATAAACCTACCGATGGAGACGTCGTTACAATTGTCAAAGGTCAAAATTACGATAAACCTATAGTAAAGCGAGTAATTGCAACCGAAGGACAATCTTTGAAAATTGATTTTTCAGACGGAAGCGTATATGTAGACGGCAAAAAATTAGATGAATACTATATAAAAGAAAAGATGTGGCTTCAGGAAGACGGAGAGATTCCTGATGTGATCCCGGCAGGTTATTCGTTTGTCATGGGAGACAACAGAAATCACTCCGCTGACAGTCGTTCAAAAGCAATCGGACTTATAGACAATAAAGATATTATAGGAAAAGTTAAGTTTATATTCTATCCGTTAAATAGAATCGGAGTAGTTAAATGATTTAGTTTTTAGGCAAGGGGTATGTATTTTAGTATGGAAAATTTGCAAAATAAACCTAAAACTCAGCCGGAGAATAAGTATCCGGCCGATTCTTTTTCAACTTTTTGTTTTGAATGGCTTGAATCTGTAATTCAAGCAATTATTGTTGTTGTGTTTTTGATGGTTTTTGTTTTTAGAGTTGTAAATGTGAGTGGTACTTCTATGTTGAATACTCTGCACAATGGAGATAAAGTAGTGGTTTTAAGGTGGAATTACACTCCTAAAAATGGAGATGTCGTAGTTATAAAGAGGGGACAAAATTTAGACGAACCTTTGATAAAGAGAGTAATTGCGACTCAAGGTCAAAAATTTAGTATAGATTTTTCAGATGGAAGCGTATACGTAAACGGTAAAAAATTAAAAGAACCATATATTAAGGAAAAAATGCATTTACAGGGCGATGCCGACATACCTAATGAAATTTCGATGGGTCGTTCATTTGTTATGGGAGATAACAGAAACCATTCCCTTGACAGCAGATTTCAGAGTGTTGGAGAAGTTGAAGATAATAATATAGTGGGAAAAGCTGTATTTATAGTTTTTCCGATTGATAGAATTGGATTTATAAAATAATTTTTTGCGAAGAAGTGATTTAAATAGAACGAAATAATTTGAAAAACAATATAAATTGGTTCCCGGGTCATATGGCAAAAACACGCAGAGAAATAAAAGAAACTTTGAAGAATGTAGATTTGGTTGCAGAAATTTTAGATAGTAGAATACCTTTCAGCAGCAGCAATCCTGAAATAAATGAGATAACGGAAAACAAACCTCGCATTATTGTTCTTAATAAAGCAGATTTATCTGACACAGATAAAAATAAAAGATGGCTGGAATTTTACAAAAATCAAAATATTAATTGTATTTTTTTTAGTAATAAAGATAATTTGGGAAAATTGGCCTTTACGAATAAAGTGTTTGAAATAATGAAACCAAAAATAGATTTGTGGAAAAGTAAAGGCATGATAAACCGTAGTATTCGTGTGATGATTGTGGGAATTCCTAATGTCGGTAAATCTTCTTTTATTAATAAATTGTGTAAAAATTCAAAAGCAAAAGTAGAAAACAGACCTGGTGTTACACGTAGAAATCAATGGTTTTCGGTTAATGAAAGTATTCAACTTTTAGATACCCCGGGAGTGTTGTGGCCGAAATTTGAAAATCATGAAGTAGCGTATAATTTGGCTTTTACGGGTGCAATTAAAGATCAAATTCTTGATATAGAAGATCTTGCTTTAAAGTTTATCGATACAATAAAAATAGATTATTTATCGAATTTGTCAAAAAGATTTAAAATAAATTCTCAAGATATTTCCGATTTGACTTCAATTGAAATATTGGAACAAATAGCAAAAAAGAGAGGTATGCTCGTTTCCGGAGGAGAAATTGATACTTTGAGAGTTTCGAATATGATTTTAGAAGAATTTAGAAGCGGAAAGTTAGGTAAAATAACATTAGAAAATCCAAAGATATAAGGTGAGATATAATATGGATTGGCTTTACTATGAAAATTTATACAATGATGAAGGTAAAAAAATTGTTTGTGGAATTGATGAAGCCGGTAGGGGACCTTTGGCAGGACCTGTTTACGCTGCGGCAGTTGTTTTGCCTTTCGGAACAGTTATTGATGGAGTTAATGATTCTAAAAAAATCAGCGAAAAGAAACGTGAGTATCTTTTTGATGTCATAAAGGAGAAATCTGTGTGCTTTAATATAGCGTTTGCCACAGCAGAAGAAATTGATGATGTGAATATACTTAATGCCACATTTTTAGCTATGAAAAGAGCTGTTCAAGGGTTGAAAGAATCTCCTGATTTTGCTTTAGTCGATGGTAACAGGTTGCCAAGTCTTGATATACCGTGCGCAGCAATTGTAAAAGGAGATAGCCTTTCAGAGTCTATTGCATGCGCTTCAATTTTGGCTAAAGTAGAAAGAGATAGGTTTATGAAAAGAGAATCAGAAAAATATCCTCAATATTTTTTTGAAAAACATAAGGGATATGGAACGAAAATTCACGTAGAAGCTTTGAAAAAATATGGTCCGTGTCCGATTCATAGAAAAACTTTTTTAAAGAAGATACTTTGCCATGAATGAAATCGGTAAAAAAGGCGAAAATTATGTTTCTGAATATCTCAAGGAAAAGGGATTTAAAATAATTTACCGAAATTATCACAGTAGATACGGTGAAATAGATATAATTTGTGAAGATGAAAAATATATTGTTTTTGTGGAAGTGAAAGTACGTAAACGAAATTCATTGGTAAAAGGATTGGAAGCAGTAAGTAAATCTAAAAGAATAAAAATAGTAAAAACCGCTTTGATTTATTTAATGAATAATAATTGTAAAAAACAACCTCGTTTTGACGTTGCTGAACTTACTACAGAGACAAAAGAAGATGATTTAATTTTAAATTACCTTGAAAATGCTTTTGATACGGAGGAATTAAATGCGTTTTTTTGACCTTCACTGTGATACACTTTATAAAATGACTATAGAAAACAAAAATATTTATAAAAATGATTTTAACGTTGATATCGAGCGTTCTTTGAAATATTGTCCTTATGTAGGTTGTTTTGCGGTTTGGATTCCAGATGAAATCAGGGGTGATGAAGCTTTTGATTTTTTTAATAGGGCTGTTTTAAAGTTGTCGAATCAAGAAAAACTTTATAAGAAGTATTTTAAGATTTGTAAATCATTTAAAGATATAGATAATTTAAATTTAGAAAAACGCCAAGGCATTGTTTTGACTGTTGAAGGAGGAGGTGTAATTGGAGGGAAAATAGAAAATTTGAAAAAATTATACGATGCTGGGGTAAAAATTATGACTTTAACCTGGAACGGTAGGTGTGAAATTGGATCAGGAGCGAATTTTGATGAAGGATTGACTGATTTTGGGTACGAAGTTGTAAAAGAAGTGGAAAAAATCGGAATAATAATCGATATTTCCCATGCTTCCGAAAAACTTTTTTATGATGTGAGTAAAGTAGCAACGAAGCCTTTTATAGCCACGCATTCAAATTCAAAAGTAATGTGTAATCACAGACGTAATCTGACTGATGAGCAGTTTAGAACAATAAAATCTGTTGGAGGTTTGGTGGGAATAACTTTTTGCAGTTATTTTCTCAGTGATAAAGATAAAGTTGACTTTGATCAATTGGAAAAGCATATAGAACATTTTTTGGAACTTGGTGGAGAAGATTTTTTAGCATTAGGAAGTGATTTTGACGGTGCGGAACTTCCATATGATATTTCAGGAATAGAGTCGATTGAGAATATTTACGAATATTTTTTAAAGCGTAATTATGGTGAAGTGCTGTTGGATAAGATATTTTTTAAAAATGCTTATAATTTTATGAAGATTAATATGAGATAAAATAAATTTTGATGTATAGGAGGGATTGGGTGTCAATTTACGCTATTTCTGATTTACATCTTTCACTTAATTCAAATAAAAGCATGGATATTTTTCCGGGTTGGGAAAATTATGTTAACAGAATAAAAGAAAATTGGATAAATACGATTAAAGATGAAGATACAGTGGTTATTGCAGGAGATATTTCTTGGGCGATGAAGATAAACGAAGCGAAAAAAGATTTTGAATTTATAAATAATCTTCCTGGTAAAAAAATTTTTATAAAAGGTAACCACGATTATTGGTGGAATACAGCGAAAAAAGTAAATGAATTCTTAAATGAAAACAATTTTAAAAGTATTTCCATAATATATAATTCTGCGGAAGTTGTAGGAAACGTTTGTATTTGTGGAACGAGAGGTTGGATGTATAATTCTGAAGAACCCGAAGATGAAAAAATTCTTGCACGAGAAACCGCAAGATTGGTGCGTTCTTTGGATTGTTCTCTTGAATATGGATTGGAACCGATTGTATTTCTTCATTATCCACCGGTATACAATTTTCAAGAATCAGAGGAAATTATTAATGTTTTGATTGAAAGAAACATAAAAAAGTGTTATTATGGTCATATTCATGGCGGCGGAGCAAAAAAAGGTGTTATTCAGGGCAAGTATAAAGGTATTGAACTTAAACTTATATCCTGTGATTACATAGATTTTAAACCTTTACTTATTGTACGATAAGTGCTAATCCGCATGTATTTTATTGATATATTTTGAAAGGATGAATTTTAAAATGGAGCTAAAGTCGTCAAATAAAGTGGACGTTAATCGCTGGGAGCTTGAAATTGCAATTTCTTCGGAAGATTTTTCTAAAGAGGTTGATAAGGTTTACAATCGTCAGAAAGGAAAAATAACTGTTCCCGGATTTAGAAAAGGAAAGGCGCCGAGAAAATTCATAGAAAAATATTATGGTGAACAAGTTTTTTACGAAGATGCAGTTAATGCGATTTATCCTTATGCTTTGGAGGATGCCGCAAAGGAAGCCGGCATTGAGTTGGTAGATGATCATATTGATTTTGAAATTGTGAAAATGAATAAAGAAGAAGGTTTAGATTTTAAAGTAAAGGTAACTGTAATGCCTGAAGTCAGTGTAGAAAATTACAAAGGCATAGAAGTTAAGAAAGTTGGAGCAGTTAGGGTAAATAATGAAGATTTGGAAAAAGAAATATCAAAACTTCAAGAAAGAAACGCAAGACTTGTAACTGTTGAAGATGATACAGCTGCTCAAATGGGAGATTTGGTAAATATAGATTTTGAAGGTTCGATTGACGAAGAATTATTTGAAGGTGGAAGTGCTAAAGATGCTCCTCTTGAACTGGGTAAAAAACAGTTTATTGATGGATTCGAAGAACAAGTTGCCGGACACAAAATAGGTGACGAGTTTGATGTAAAAGTTACTTTCCCCGAAAATTATCATGTTAAAAATTTGGCTAATAAAGAAGCTGTTTTTAAAACTAAATTAAATAAGATTCAAAAGAAAGAGCTTCCAGAAGTTAACGATGATTTCGTAAAGGATATAAGTGAGTTCGATACACTAAAAGATTTTAAAGATGATTTAAAGAAAAAACTCTCAGAAACTAAAAAGAAAAAGCTCGAAAATGAATCTGAAAATGAAATGATTGAAAAATTCATAGATTTGGTAAAGGCTGAGGTTCCGGAAGCATTAGTAAAAGCGAAAATCAAAGAACTCATGAGAGATTTTGAGTACAGACTTCAATCTCAGGGATTAAATATTAAAGATTATGCCAAATATACGGGTATGAATGAAGATGCTCTTGCAAATACTTTCCGTCCACAGGCTCTTAATCACGTAAAACTGGATTTGGGTCTCAGAAAAGTAGCTGAACTTGAAAATATACAAGTTTCTGATGAAAAAATAGAAAAAGAATATGAAAAAATTGCTGAACAGTATAAGATGAAACCGGAACAAATCAAAAAATTTGTAATGCCCGAAGATGTCAAAAGAGATATCATGAAATCTGAAGCTTTGGAAATTATAAGAAAAAACAAAGTTGAAAAATAATTTTTGAGTTCTAATATCAAAGTTGTAGACTGAATATTTATTATTTGATTTGCAACTTTGTATAAAATTTTTAAAAATAACCAATTATTATCTTTGATAGTAATAAGTACGGAGGTTTTATAAATGAGTTTAGTCCCTTATGTGGTAGAACAAACAGGACGAGGAGAAAGATCGTATGATATTTTTTCCAGGTTATTAAATGACAGGATAATTATGCTTAATGAAGAAGTGAACATGAATACGGCAAGTCTTATAGTAGCTCAGCTTTTGTACCTCGAGGGACAGGATGCTTCCAAGGATATAAGTTTATATATTAACAGTCCTGGAGGTTCGGTTACTGACGGTATGGCTATATATGATACTATGCAGTATATAAAATGTGATGTTTCCACGATATGTATGGGTATGGCCGCAAGTATGGGTGCATTTTTGTTGGCTGCTGGGGCAAAAGGTAAGAGATATGCACTTCCTAACTGTGATATAATGATTCATCAACCGAGTGGTGGAGCAAAAGGTCAAGCAACTGATATCAATATTCACGCTCAGCACATTCTTAAAACAAAAGAAAAATTGAATAGAATTTTGTCTGAGAAAACTGGTCAACCGTACGAAGTTATAGCTGCAGATACTGAGCGTGACAATTTTATGGATGCTCAGCAGGCGCTCAAGTATGGAATAGTTGATAAAATTATAGAAAAAAGATAAATTTCAAGGAACGTTTAAATTTATACATTAGGAATCGGTGATTGAATATGAGCATAAATCGAGGAAATAAAGATAGAGAACTTTGCTGTTCGTTTTGTGGAAAACCCCAGGATGAAGCTAAAAAATTAGTTGCTGGTCCGGGTGTGTGTATTTGCGATGAATGTGTGAATTTGTGTGTGGATATTCTTGGAGAAAATTTTTTGGAATCCGGTAGTGTTCAAAAAAACGTAAAACCGGGATTTATATCTGACAAAAAAGAAAAGATTTTACCTAAACCTCATGAAATAAAAAAATATCTTGATGATTATGTGATAGGTCAGGATGATGCCAAAATTGCTCTTTCCGTTGCGGTTTACAATCATTACAAGAGAATTTTTTTCGGAGATTCCAACGAAGATGTTGAGTTAAAAAAGAGTAATATACTTCTATTAGGTCCTACAGGTGTAGGTAAGACTCTTCTTGCGCAAACTCTTGCCAAAATGATTGATGTTCCTTTTGCGATTGCTGATGCTACTACATTAACTGAAGCTGGTTATGTAGGAGAAGATGTAGAAAATATTTTATTAAGACTCATTCAAGCTGCCGATTTTGATGTTGAAAAAGCTGAACATGGAATAATTTACGTTGATGAAATTGATAAGATAGCTCGTAAATCAGAAAATGCTTCCATAACTCGTGACGTTAGCGGAGAGGGAGTTCAACAGGCTCTTCTTAAAATAATTGAAGGTACTAAATCCAGTGTACCTCCCAAAGGCGGAAGAAAGCATCCTCAACAAGAATTTATACAGATAGACACATCGAATATACTTTTCATATGCGGAGGAGCTTTTGAAGGAATAGAAAAAATTATTGAAAAACGTGTAAGTACTTCCTCAATGGGATTTGGGGCAAAAGTTATGACTCGTAAGGAACTTGATTCCACAGATTGGATGAGTCAAGCAATACCTCAAGATTTTGTAAAATTCGGTTTAATACCCGAACTTGTCGGAAGGCTTCCTGTTATTGCTTCTCTTAAAGGTCTTGATGAAAAATCTCTTGTTCGTATTTTGACAGAACCTAAAAATTCCTTAATTAAACAATATAAAAAATTGTTTGAACTTGATAAAGTTGAACTTGAATTTAAAGATTCTGCTCTTGAAGCGGTAGCTAAGAAAGCAATTGAAAGAAATATCGGTGCGAGAGGACTTCGTTCTATAATTGAAGAAACACTTCAAAAAGTTATGTTTGATGTTCCTTCAGATCACACTATTGAAAAAGTGGTTATTGACGGAGATGTCATATTAGGAAAAAGTAAACCGGAATTTTTATATAATGAGAATCGAGAACCTGTTGTTATTTCTATAAATTCGGATAAATTATTTAGTAAGCGTCCTACAAAAGATGACGCCTCGTGAAAAGGATGGAGTTGAATTAAGATAGACGAAAATATAAAAATCAGTGAAGTTGTTCCTGTTCTTACGCTTAGGGGATTTGTTGTGTTCCCAAGCGTTATTCTGCATTTTGATATTGGAAGAAAAAAATCGATATTAGCTGTAAAGGAAGCTATGAATTCCAATCAGCTAATATTTTTGGCTACCCAAAAGAGGATGAAGGACGAAAATCCTGATAAGTCTCAGATTTATAATTTTGGAATTTTAGCTAATATCAAGCAAATAATCAGCCAAAACGGCGAATCTATGAAGATTTTGGTTGAGGGAAAGTGCCGAGCTCAAGCAATTGAATATATGGATGACGGAGAATTTTTAAAGGCTGTTGTAAGTGAAAAAAATGATATAGAATATCCTGAAGATGCTATGTCGGAGGCTCTTATAAGGAAAGCAGAAGATTTGTTTGCTGAATATTTAAGTGCTTCGTCAAAAATACCTGTAGATTTGATTTTAAATATAGATTCTTATAGAAAATTAGGTAAAATTTCGGATTATATTTCTTCTAATGTTATGTTAGATTTCAAAGATAAACAAGTTTTACTCGAAGAACTGGATACTGTACAGAGAATTAAGAAATTAATTGTATTTCTATCTCAAGAAAATGAAATTGCAAATTACGAGGCTGAAATATCTCAAAAAGTTAAAGATTCTATTGATAAAAATCAAAAAGAATATATTTTAAGAGAACAGATAAAAGTTTTTTCACAGGAATTGGGAGAACAATCGGATCCAATAACGGAATCTGATGAGTATAAAGATAAGTTAAAGAAATTAAAACTTCCGTCTGGTACGTACGATAAATTAAAAAAAGAATGTGAAAATTTTTCAAAAGTCCCGGCAGGTTCAAATGAAGCAAATATTATAAGAAGTTATTTGGACACTTGTTTTTCTTTACCGTGGAACAAATCTTCAAAAGATATAATAGATGTAACAAAAGCAAAAAAAATTTTGGATAAAGAGCATTTTGGACTTAAAGATGTCAAGAACAGAATACTTGAGTTTTTGGCTGTTAAAAAATTAGCTCCGGGTATAAAAGGACAAATAGTTTGTCTCGTCGGTCCGCCTGGGGTAGGAAAAACATCTATTGCTAAATCATTGGCGAAAGCTATGGGTAAGAAATATATAAGAATTTCACTCGGAGGAGTGAATGATGAATCTGAAATAAGAGGTCACAGAAAAACTTATGTAGGAGCTATGCCTGGTAGGGTTATATCTGCCATAAAACAAGCGGGAACCAATAATCCATTAATATTATTTGACGAGATTGATAAACTTTCTCAAGATTATCACGGTGACCCTGCTTCGGCTCTTTTAGAAGTATTGGATCCTGAACAAAATTGTGAATTTTACGATAGATATATAGAAGTACCATTTGATCTGAGTAATGTTTTATTTATTGCCACTGCAAATGATAAAGAAAATATCCCTGAGCCGCTGTATGATCGTATGGAGATTATAGATTTGTGCAGTTATACCTATGAAGAAAAATTTAATATAGCTAAAGAACATTTGATTCCAAAACAACTGAAAAGACATGGACTTACCAAAAAAACTTTTTCAGTAGATGATGACTGCATAAAATTATTGATAAGAGGATACACAAAAGAAGCAGGTGTTCGAGAACTCGAAAGAAATATTGCTGCACTTATGCGAAAAGCCGCCAAACAAATAGTGGAGAGTAAAGATAGATCTGTAAAAATTAATTTAGAGAATTTTAAAAAATTTCTTGGACCTGTGAAATACAAAAATACAAAAATAGATGACGGAGAATCTATAGGTGTAGTTCAAGGATTAGCTTGGACATCTGTAGGTGGAGAAATACTTCCGATTGAAGTTTCTTTAATGAATGGAAAAGGTGACATACAAATTACCGGTTCTCTTGGTGAAGTTATGCGTGAATCTGCTCAACTTGCAGTTAGTTATATAAGGAGTAATTATTCGAAGCTTTGCGTAAAGAGAGATTTTTACAAGAACATGGACATACATATTCATGCTCCTGAAGGTGCTATTCCAAAAGATGGTCCTTCTGCAGGTGTAACAATAGCTACTGCATTGCTTTCTTCTTTGAATAATATACCGGTAAATCCGGATGTTGCCATGACCGGTGAAATTACATTGAAAGGAAGAGTAATTCCGATAGGTGGTTTAAAGGAAAAAGTTATGGCTGCTTATATAAATGGAATAAAAACTGTTATAATTCCTTCGGATAATGAAAGTGATATAGAAAAAATTGACGATAAAGTAAAAGAGTCTATAAATTTTGTAAAAGCGGACAATCTTGATACAGTTTTTGAATATGCATTAAAAGGCTTTAAAGGGAAAAAAGATACTTCTAAGAATAAGAAATAATGGTGTTGTAATGTTAAATTTTAATGATGTAAATTTTGAAAAATCTGTTGGAAATTTGAGACAATTACCTTCTGATGGACTCCCGGAAATTGTTTTTTCAGGTAAATCAAATGTTGGAAAATCCTCACTTATAAATAAGATATTAAATAGAAAATCTTTGGCTCGAGTCAGCACTAAACCTGGAAAAACTGTGAATTTGAATTTATACAATTTGAAAAAATTTCGTTTTGTAGATTTGCCGGGTTACGGATATGCAAAAGTATCTTTTTCCGAGAAAAAAAGATGGTCCGACTTAGTTGAAGGTTATTTTGATTCAAGTAAAAATATATCTCTCATTGTTCAGATTATAGATATGAGACATAGTCCTTCTGTTTTGGATTTTCAAATGATGGACTACCTTTATGGTAAAAAATTTCCTTTCGTGATAGTTGCTTCAAAAGTTGACAAACTTAATAAGACACAAAGGTCTGAACGTGAAAAAGCTCTTATAGAAGAACTTTGTAGGTATGTTAATGTGCCTGTGATAATTTTTTCATCAGTTACAGGAGAAGGAATTGAAAAAATAAAAAATATGATTTCCGATTGTGTAAAATATTAAATAAGGGAGAAGTAGCTGTGGATGAGAATCTAAGTAAAACCTATGATCCAAAAAATGTTGAAGATAAACTATATAATTTTTGGATTGAAAATGGCTTTTTTAAAGCTCATGTTAATAAAAATAAAAAATCATACACTATTGTAATGCCGCCTCCTAATGTAACAGGAAAGCTTCATATGGGGCATGCCTTAGACGAAACAATTCAGGATACAATAATAAGATTTAAGCGTATGCAAGGTTATGAAACTCTTTGGATTCCCGGAACTGACCATGCTGCAATTGCGACTGAGGCTAAGATAGTTGAGCAAATGCGTAAAGAAGGCATTTCTAAAGAAGAAATTGGACGTGAAAAATTTTTGGAACGTGCCTGGAAATGGAAAAATGAGTACGGTAGTAATATAGTAAGTCAGCTGAAAAAATTGGGAGCATCATGTGATTGGTCAAGAGAAAGATTTACCATGGATGAAGGCTGTAGTAAAGCTGTTAGAGAATTTTTTGTACGCCTCTATGAAAAGGGATTAATTTATAAGGGTGAAAAAATAATCAATTGGTGTCCTAAATGTAAAACTTCTATTTCTGATTCTGAAGTTAGTTTCGAAGAAAAAAATGGACATTTTTGGAATATAAAATATCAAGTAGTAGGCAGTGATGAATTTGTGGTTGTTGCTACAACTCGTCCTGAAACAATGTTTGGAGATGTAGCTATAGCTGTAAATCCTTCTGATGAACGGTACAACCATTTAGTAGGAAAAATTGTTAAAGTACCTATAGTGAATCGTGAAATTCCGATAATTTCTGATGAATATGTCGACGTAGACTTGGGTACCGGTGCTTTAAAAATAACTCCGGCACATGATCCTAATGATTTTGAAGTAGGATTGAGGCATGGATTAGAAATTATAAAAGTTATGGATGAATCAGCCATAATGAACGAAAAAGCCGGAAAATACCAAGGATTGGATAGGTATGAGGCACGAAAAATGCTTGTAAATGATTTGGACAAGAGTGGGTACCTGGATAGTGTAAAAGAAATCACTCATAATGTTGGTATGTGCTACAGGTGTTCTACTGTTGTCGAGCCTCGTGTTTCGAATCAATGGTTTGTTAAAATGGAATCACTTGCTAAACCAGCGATTGATTGTGTAAAAAGTAAAAAAACTTCATTTGTACCAGAAAGATTTAGTAAAATTTATTATCATTGGATGGAAAATATTAAAGACTGGTGTATTTCACGTCAATTGTGGTGGGGTCACAGAATTCCGGTTTGGTACTGCAAAGATTGCGGTGAAATGATGGTTTCACGTGATAATATTTCTGAATGTACGAAGTGCGGGTCATATGAGGTTCATCAAGATGAGGACACTCTTGATACTTGGTTTTCTTCAGGTTTGTGGCCGTTTTCTGTTTTAGGTTGGCCAGATAAAACTCCTGAATTAGACTATTTTTATCCCACAAAAGTATTGGTTACAGGGTATGATATAATCTTTTTCTGGGTTGCTAAAATGATCTTTTCTTCTTTGGAAATGACAGGATTGCCACCTTTTGAAAATGTATTGATTCATGGATTGGTGAGAGATTCTCAAGGAAGGAAAATGTCTAAGTCTTTGGGTAACGGAATAGATCCAATTGAAGTTATAGAGAAATATGGGGCAGACGCTCTGAGATTTTCTTTAATTTTAGGAACGAGTCCTGGAAATGACATGAGATTTTTTTATGAAAAAGTTGAAGCAAGCAGAAATTTTGCAAATAAAATATGGAATGCTGCCAGATTTGTTCATATGAATGTAGATTCAGAAGATGTAAAAATAGAGTTACCCACAGAAATGGGTACAATAGATAAGTGGATTGTAAGCAGATTCAATAAAATTTCTAAAGAAATTACTCAAAGTATAGAAAAATTTGAACTCGGAATTGCTGCTCAAAAACTTTATGATTTTATATGGGATGAATTTTGTGATTGGTATATAGAATTTTCTAAGATTTTAGGAAAAAAAGAAGTTTTAGTATGGATAATGACTAATATTTTAAAACTTTTACATCCATTTATGCCGTTTGTGACTGAAGAAATTTGGCTTTCATTCCCACACAAAGAAAGTTCAATAATGGTTTCTGATTTTCCGAAGTATAAGCCTGATTATGTTTTTGAAGAATCTGAAAAAGATGTAGAAGTTATAATTTCTGTTATAAAATCTGTTAGAAATCTTAGGCGAGAAATGAACGTACCTCAAGGAAGAAAATCTGCAATTTATATAGAAACATCTAATTTGAAGTTTTCAGAAAACTTGCTAAAGCATAAAGAAATTCTTTGCAGATTGTGTTTAGCAAAGGACGTAACTATTTCAGAAAAATTTAATTTAGAAAAATATGTAACCGCAGTTAATGATTACGTAAAAATATATCTTCCTACAGAGGAATTAATAGATATTTCAGCTGAAATATCTCGATTAAATAAAGAATTAGAATTATCAAAAAAACAATTATTGCAGGCAGAGCAAAGACTTAAAAATAAAAATTTTATTTCTAAAGCTCCGAAAGAGGTAGTAGATGGTGCTAAAGATTTATATAATAAATTGAATGATAAAGTCGAAAAATTAGAAAATACTATCAAAAAGTTTGAGAGCTAAAAATTAAATCAAAATTTAATATTGCATATGACACTATTCTACAAAACAATTAATAAGAGTTCTTTATCATTATATGGTAGAGAACTTTTTATTAAAGTATGGGACAAGCATTTATTTTGATTACTAAAAAGCAGATTACAGAGGAGGTAAATTTAGAAATGAGTGTTCGTGTTTCGTTTTACAAAAATACGCTTACGGCTTGCATTGAAGGGGACATAGATCACCATACTGCCAAAGAAATAAGAGAAACGATTGATGGTTATGTTGAAAAATATAATCCTAATGTTTTGGAGATGGATTTTAGTTGTGTGCAATTTATGGACACTTCCGGTATTGGATTAATTATGGGTCGTTTCAAGTTGATGAGTGCAATGGGTGGAAAGTTAAAAGTAGTAAATGTTCCTAAAAGTTTAGAAAGAATGATAAAACTTTCTGGATTAGGCACATTAGGTGTATTCGAAAAGGAGGAAGAAAAAAATTATGCAAAATATAATAAATGAAATGAATATAAATTTTTTTAGTAGATCTTGTAATGAGGGATTTGCTCGAAGTGTAGTGGCATCTTTTGTATCTCAGTTAGACCCTACTATAGACGAGTTGGCAGATATCAAAACTGCAGTTTCAGAAGCCGTAACAAATTGTATAGTTCATGGTTATAAATCGGGAATAGGTAAAATCTACATATCATCTAAAATATATGAAAATGGTAAAATATTAATAAAAATTAAAGATAAAGGTTGCGGAATAGATAATGTTGAACAAGCCATGGAACCTCTTTTTACCACGGGAGGAAGCGATCGTTCAGGATTGGGATTTGCAGTTATGCAGAGCTTTATGGATAAAATAAAGGTAAATTCTAAAGTGGGGAAGGGAACTACTGTTACATTACAAAAATTTATAATTCGTAGACCTGTTAAAAATGAACGATAATTTAGAAAATATAAATTTAAAACAAAAAAAAATAAATATAGAAGAACATTTAGGATTAGTTCACTCTTGTGCACAGCGTTTTCGTGGCAGAGGATTGGAGTACGATGATATATTTCAATCTGGGTGTATAGGACTTACTAAGGCAGCTAATAAATTTGATTTTTCTCGAGGTTTAAAATTTTCTACATATGCTATACCTGTAATTCTGGGAGAAATAAAAAGTTTATTTAGAGATAACAATTCAATAAAAATAAGCAGAAAAATAAAAGAATTTAGTAATAAAGTCAAATATGAGAGAGAAAATTTTATAAAATTTTATGAAAGAGAACCAACTGTGAGTGAGTTAAGTGACTGTTTAGGTGTAGAAAGTGAGCAAATTTTAGAAGTGTTAGATACTTTTCAGCCGGTTATTTCTCTTGATGAAAGCTACGAAAGTGGTGAATCTGTTACTGAGGTATCTGTAGATTTTGATGATGAAAAAATTTTTAATTCGATTTCAGTTCATCAAACATTAAAAAAATTTCCGATGCAAGATAAAAATATTATTTATTTTAGATTTTTTAAGGGAAAAACTCAATCGGAAACAGCTAAAAATTTGGGTATGACACAAGTTCAAGTATCCAGAAGAGAAAAAGCTCTTTTGAAAGAGCTTCGAAAAAAACTTGCTTGAATTTTTATAAATTTGATGAAATTTCAATAATTTTTTTAAGTCTATGATTTACTCCTGATTTACTTACAGGATTTTCATGAAGTTCTGCTAATTCTTTTAAAGAAACGTAGGGATTTTTAATTCTTAAAATAGCTGTTTCTTTTAGACATACGGGTAAAGAACTGAGCCCAGTAATTTTTTGTATTTTTTTGATAGCTTTAACGTGTTCTGTCGAAGAAATTGTGATCTTTGACAGATTTGCTGTTTCAAAGTTTGTAGATCTGTTTATATTATTACGAACTTCTTTTAACATTTTGATTTGAATATATTTCATAACGCATTGCTGAGAACCAATAAAGGTTAAAAAATCAGTGATTTTTTCGTTATTTTTTAAATATATTATGTACCTGTTTCTGCGTTGAACTGCAGAAGGAGTGTAATTTAAAGTAGGACAAATTTCAAAAGTTTTGATTAAAAATTTACAACATTGTTTTGAATAAGTATTAAATTCTAAATGATATTCATTTTCCGGATTAAGTATGCTTCCGCAAGCTAAAAAAACACCTCTTAGAAAATCTGCATACAATGTTTCATCATTTAGAATATATTGATAATATTTTGTATCTAAAAAATTAAAATTGTTAACTGTAATGTTATAACTAAAATTTGATGGAGATTTATATTTTTTGATAAAATATTCTTTATTTGATTTAAATCCGTAAGAATTTAATAAAATTTTGATTCTGTTTATTATATCTTTATTTTCAAAAGAAGCTGTAAACACATTGTTAAGTATAGTACCTGAAAATCCCAATATACCAAACAATTCAGACAATATATGTTTTTTTGATTGTACTGCGAGAGAAGCAAGCTCTCTTTTAACTTCATGCGAAAAAGACATTGGTACCATCGTTCCTCATATTATAAATTTATATCTCCAAGCGTTTTTATTTCGCATTGCAACAATACGCCTGTTTTGTTGTATACTGTTTCTTTAATTAATTTAATTAAATCGCATATATTTTGTGCAGTAGCATTACCTGTATTGATTATAAATCCCGCATGTTTTGTGCTAACTACTGCATTTCCTACGAATTTTCCTTTAAGTCCGCATTCTTCAATAAGTGTGCCTGCGTAATATCCTTCGGGTCTTTTAAAAGTACTTCCGGCATTTGGATATTCCAGAGGTTGTTTGCTTTTTCGTTTTGTTATATTTTCATACATTTTGGCACGTATTATTTCGAGTGGGCGCTTAGTTAATTTCATTTTCATAGAAGTGATTATGAACTGTTTATCTGTATAAAAACTTTTTCGATACGAAAGATTTAATTCATCTTTACTTAAAACTTCTTCCGTACCATCATTTTTTATATGTGTTCCTTCTATTATTACATCAGACATATCATTTCCATAAGCTCCTGCATTCATGTATAAAGCGCCTCCGCACGAACCTGGAATTCCCCACGCAAATTCTAATCCAGAAAGGCCTTTTTTTAATGCAGTAACGCAAATTTTAGCTAAAGGAATTCCGGCACTGCAATTTATAATGTTTTCATGTTCTATAATTATTTTTTCATGATTTTTTGTAAGATTTAAAACTATTCCTCTAAATCCAGTATCAGAGACCAAAAGATTAGTACCATTTCCTAATATAAAAAACGGCATATTTTCTTTGTGAATAATGTTTAAAATAACTTTTAAGCTTTCGGTATTGTTCGCATATATAAACAAATCTGCAGGTCCGCCAATTTTAAAAGATGTATGATTTTTCAACGGTTCATCTGTTAATACTGTACATCCTAATTTATTCGCAATTTGAATTAGTTCTGAATATATTGAATTAATTTTTTTCGCCTCCGCATTAGTCAAATGTTTAAATGTCCCAAATGCATTTTTCTAATTTTTGTTTTTCAGTTTTAGGATATTCCATACCTAGATTTACGAAAAGTTCTTTTGCAGCATTATAACCGAGTTTTCTTTGGCGATTATTCATTGCAGCAACTTCAATTATTATAGCTAAATTTCTTCCGGGCTTTATAGGAATATTTATATAAGGAATTTTTACTCCTAAAATTTGGGTGTATTGATAATCAGCGCCTGTTCTGTCATAATTTTTTCCATTTTTCCATGTTTCCAAATTTACGACCATATCAATAGTTTCGCTTACTTTTACTGCACCGATACCAAAGATTCTTCGGGCATTTATAATACCTATTCCACGAACTTCTATAAAATGACGAATATTTTCAGGTGCAGAACCTACAAGTGTATTTTTGGGAATTTTTCTTATTTCGACTAAATCATCAGCAATAAGCTTATGGCCTCGTTTAAGCAATTCTATTGCAGTTTCACTTTTTCCAACTCCGCTTTCACCAACTATTAAAATACCTTCTCCGTGAACGTTTAACAATCCTCCCGAACGAGTCATCCTCGGAGCAAGATGAATATTTAAAAATGGTGTTAATTCAGCTGTAACTTCAGCTGCTGTTTCTTCTGAAGTAAGTATTGGAATACGATATTTTTGAGCTACATCGATTATTTCTTTAATAGGTTTAATTCCATAAGAAATTATGAGCAGTGGGGGACGCAATGATAATAAAGCTTCCACTGATTTATAAATTTCATCAGATGATAGAGTAGATAAAAAATAATTTTCACTTTCTCCCATGATCATAATTCTTTTATTATCAAAATGCTCTAGAGGACCTATTAATTCAAGTCCCATACGGTTGATAGCTTTAGAAACTATTTTTACTGTTTTTGGATCTCTTGGCATTAAAGCTACTTTGAAAGGAAGCTCACGTATAATATCTTCTATGGTAATATAAAACTTTGAACTCACCATTTTCACCACCTAAAATATTTTAACCTAGAAATTATAACATAAATTATAGTAATTTTAAATACATAAAAATACTTCCGATAAGTTAATATCGAAAGTATAAAAATTACCCAAAAAATTCTCTACATTTTCACATTGCGATCACATACTAATTCGTAAAATAGACTTAACTGATTCGGATATTATTTTTGTTCAGTAATAGTTGTTGTTGTGTCAGCTGCAGATTGCGCATCTTCTACTTTAGGTTCTTCTACTTTGGGTTCTTCTACTTTAGGTTCTTCTACTTTGGGTTCTTCTACTTTGGGTTCTTCTA
>OJMH01000190.1_pt1 | contig 92425 bp, 74 predicted proteins | sample 1597111 | NCBI WGS metagenome assembly OJMH01 (sample SAMEA2452115, study PRJEB22498) | human gut metagenome | reverse complement strand
TTAATATTCTAGAAATAATACAAAATAAAAAATCAGATATTAAATAAGTTAATGTTAACAAAATTAATTAAGGAATGGTTAGGCTAATGAGCAATAATTACGAAGAAATTATTAATGGCTTAAATGAAGGTAAAATAGAAAGTATTATATTTTCAATCAAAGAATATACACATTATAAAAAATGTATTATCAAGAGATGTAATGATTATGTTTGCAATGATAAACATATAGTAAGAATTGAAGTCAAACTTGTCGAAGATGGTTCAGAAACAGTATGTTTTTATAAACATTTTAAAGACGATTATAAACTTTTTAAATTTGGAAGAAAAGGAATTTTTACTCTTAAACAAGTATGGAATAATGTTCAAATTATTCAAATAAATTATAATGATGCTTCATAATTACTAATGCTGTTAATTAAAAACTCCATAGTAGATAATATCTTTAAGAAAACATTAAATTTTAAATGGGCGTTTTGACAATATTATCTATTAAAAACAAATTTATCGAATCTGCTTTATTTTGGATTTGCTTTTTCATAAGTAAAGCATTTTTTGTTCGTTATGTGGTATAATTAAGTAGCAGTAATATTATAATTGCACCAATTTATTTATATAAATTGTATTTTTATATAAAAGGAGGTTGTAAACTATGTTTAAGAAAATAAAAACACTGATTTTATCAATATTTGTTTTATTTGGATTTGCTGGTTGTATTCAAACTCAACCTACTACTAAATATTCATTTAATGAAATTACTAACAAAGAAATAAACGATGTTACCCGAGTTCTAATTAATAATGGTCCAATGATATCTGTTCAATTTTCCTTTGAAGGAGATTATGAAAAAATATTAGATGTAGATTATGTGTTAAGTGATATGCCGTATAATGAAATTAGAAAAATATATAAAGAATATAGATTTTGGTTACATTTAGAGTTTGATAATACAAACGAAGGAATCAATTTTTATGTTTTAGACTATAAACTTTATTATTTTAACAATGAAACACTATATGAATCTTTAAATAAAGTAGATTATAGCGATTTTGTCACAAAAGTTCCTCCTATTGTAGAAGTACACACAACAAATGTATTTGTTATGTATGATTATGGGATGCACATAAGTGGAGAATTGACTACTTTATTAAATGGAAATCTTATATGGTTTGATCCTTCTGATTATGGGATATATAAACTTATTGCTGGTGATGAACTAGTAATTGAATATACTGGCGAATTTATTTGTACAGAAAGCTATCCAGGTAGTGTTAATGCTGATCTTATGAATATTCAATCAATAGAAGTTATAGAAACGGATATTGTTGAATTTATAGTTTCTGCAGTTCCAGGAAGTGATGAATTAGATTTAGTTCCAGTTGATTCTAAATATAATAATTATGTTTTGTCAAATGGTGGTTATGTTGTATCTTTAGATGAAACATTTAAAAAATATGATGAATATCCCGAAAATACTATTTTATATGCATCAATGCCTAAAACAACAGGTTCAATAAGAGTAGATGGTTTATATGACTATAATCCTAGAGAAAAAGTAATTTCTACTGGTCAATATGAATTATCAATTATCGATAAAGAAACGATATTATAGATGAATTATCAAGCGATGAAGGAATATATACTCCTGGTACGAAATTAGAATTCTACTCTCATCCAATAATGGATGTTGATTTAGCTATGTATGTAAATAATGAATTCTGCAAAATACAAGATACAATAAAAGTAAATGATGAATATATGTATAAATATACATTTGTTATGCATCTGAAGATATTGTGATAGAATTTAAAACAATTAGTATTGAATATACTGATGTTCGTAATCCACTTAATATTCCAAATATTTCTATTAATGATATTGTAGAAGTTAGAAAAGAAACAGGAGCAATTGGTGTTGCTCCAGATATGCTAACAGATATAGTAGTGATATGGAAGATAAAAATATGGTATTAAGTTTGCTTGAAATGCTAGTATATGAAGATGTTACTAGCAATTGACAAGTTACTGGTGGCGGTTATACTTTATATTCAATAATTACTAATAATTTATAAGTGAGTAGGTTTCATTTGAATATACTAGTTTACAAGCTCATGGATTTGTTTCTTATAAAGAAACTGCAGAGGTATGGTGGAATGAAACATTTATTTGTGAAATACCAATGGATGAATTAGAGTTTAAACAAGTTGATTCTTACGTTTCCACTGAAGGTGGTATTGTAGATGAACGGATTGTAAAAACCGAATTTGGTGATTTATACTTTCCTGAGCCTAAATATTTTGAAAATTCAAATACTTATGAGTTAACTGGATTATCATTATTTAAATTGGTAGAAAAGTATTCAAATTGGTGGGTTTCTCAAAATGGTCAACCAGTTCAAATGGAAGACTAAAAAAAAATATATATTTGTAATTTTTTAACTCGTAAAGATGAAAAAATTAAATCCATAGTAATTTCTATATATTGGGCAATTATATTGTCACTTTATGGCTAGATTATGAATATAATAGATATGCAGAACAACAAACTTTTAATGATAATGATTTAGCTGCAGATTATGCTTGACAACTAATGATTGATTTTGAAAATAATACAAGAATATGTTTCTTCTTTAAATAATTATAATTAATATCCAAAACATTAAATGATATTATATAATATAATTTTGATAGACTATATTATTATATAATAAAAAATAGTGAGGTTAGTTTAATATGAAAAGATTTATGATGAGTACAAGATTTAACAAACACCTTCTGTTTTTAATTTAGAATATATTAATGGAAAATATATTTCATTAATAGATGGTTCAGAATAGAAAGCTTGTGCTTTATATGATTTTGGATGGGGAAAAGAAAATGGCTTTTATAAAAAGCCACTTGGAACATTCACTGAATTAATAAAGATAGTTCTTGATCTTACTGATCAAGAAGATTCTTATGGAGCCGCTTCTATTATTGAAGATTATTATCCTAATGAATTAAAATCATATTTACTAACACTTATAAATCAACAAATAGATGAAGAAACAAAAGAAAGATTATCTAGTATATTTAAATTATATAATCCAATCAATAGAACTTTTAATAAAGATTATTCTCTTGAAGAAAACAAAAAAGAATATCAACAATGGTTAAAAATAAGTAAATTCTTTGCTTAGGCTTTCAAAGAAAACATTCTTTCATAACGTTTTTTATTAAAATAGAAATAGTTTTGACCAATATACATTGCACTAACTAAAAATACACCTATTGCCATCATTTTAAATCCTTCTTTTAAATAAGGAGTTTCATATTTTAATACATAATGATGGTTACCTTGTTTTCCATAAAATGCAACAAATCCACCTTGCCCTTTATAAATCTTAATATCTTCATTTTCATCTTTTAAAGACCATCCTTGATCATATGGAATTTGTAAAACAACCATTTTATCTTGATTAAAATTAGTATCAAATTCAAAAGTATTAACATCTTTTGTAACATTTAATAAAGGATTTTCTTTTAATTTAGCGATTTGCTTATTATAAGTATCTTCATATTCATAAGTAATATATGGTTTCAATAAATAACGATTATTATTCATAGTTTCCACTACTTGAATTTTAATACGAGTAACTTTATCATCAACATAAAATCCTCTTTGTTTTTTACTATCACCATTTTTAGAAAAATAATGCTTCATGTGAGTATCATTATTCAATACATATTCTTTACCATCTTTTTGTCCATATAAAGTAATATCTAGATTTTCACCCATTCTTGCTTGAATAGAAACAAAACATTTACCTCTAGAAGAACATTCTTCACCAATTGCTAAAGATGAAGTATCAATATCTAAATAAGAAAACCAAGTAAGATTTCTTGTTTTACTAGAAGAATACGCGCCTCTATTGGTGTAGTTTTCTTCTTTATCAGTAAAAGTAGGTTGATCATGCCATTCAGCATAATAAACATTAATCATACTATCTTTTAAGGTATTATCTGTAAAATATAAACCATCTAATAAATCTTGCTTTTTAGTAATATAATTAAATTTCTCATCAGAGTAATTTTCACCAAATAATTCTTTTGCATCTTCTTCATATAAAATAGCCCCTGTAAGATATGCTTTTTCATTGATTAAAGTTTCTTTACTTGAAGAAGATAATTGTCCTTGATAAGTAAGTGTTTGATTAGATTCATATCTATTTTCATAAGAAGGTGTAACAATAATATTATCAAAAGCATAACCTAATTCAATAAAATTATCATTACGATAAACAACATGGCTATCAGTAGTTAAATATTCATTAAAGCCAAAAGGAACGTTATTATCACCTTGTTTTAATAAATAATACTTAACACCAACGAATTCATCTAAATTAATTCTTTTTTCGTGAATTCCCATTGACCAACCATTTCTTCCACCATATTGAACTTGTGACCAGTCTAAAAAATCCTCTAATTCATAATTATAAACAGAATGGAAAGTTCCAAGTCCTGGTGTAGATAACATCATTCCTAAATTATTACCATTACGATCTGCTGTAGTGGAAAATAAACGGAAATACGATTTATCAACCTTATTAATATTACTTGTTATTTCCATTTCTTCAGAAATATTTTTTTGACCATGATATAAATTACTATATGAAGCAATCCCTTGACAAAGCAAAGTAATATTACACATTACAATCGCTTCTAAAGCCACCGCATAGCGGAGATTATAAGTAAACTCAGGTTTTTTATAATTTTTTCTTAAATATAAATACATTATAAAGATATAAATAATTTGACCATATGTATAGAAAATTCTTTCATCCATTTCTTTTACATTAGACATTTTTACTTCTATTAAATATTCACTCTTATAAAGTAAATAGCCATAAATGCATAAAATAACACCAAACGAAGCATCTAATGACCAAATCTTCATTTCATCTTTTTTATCATATTGAACTGCGATAAAAACACAACATATCGCAGTAACAAAAATATACCATCTTGCATACGCTACACTTGTAAATCCTGAAAAACAATAATAAGCAAAAGGAGTAAACATTAATAAGCCAATACCCGCTAAAGCAATTAAAGTGGAAATACAATTCTTTTTAAAAGCATTAATCACACTTGGAATAAATAGCAATAATAGTGGCGCATAAATATATGTTGAACAATAAGCATTATCATATCCTGAATTAGCAATAATAATTGAATCAAAGCAAGAAACATTTGGAGTAAAAAAAGCAATTAAAGGATAAAGTAAATACTTTTCTTGATTATTTTGCCATTTAAATAAAACTTCATTTAACCCTTTTAAAGCCTCTGAAAAAGGTAAACTTGAAAATAAATGTATCGCATCAGTTAATCTAGTTAAATAAGTTTGACTTGTTACACGAGTATTATTTAAAGCCACCGCAAAACAAGGAAATAAAATAATACTTGCCATCATTAAACCAGTAGCAAAAGCAAATACACCTTGTACAATAACTTCAAATCTTACATCAACTAGTTGAGGAATCTTATTTAACTTACGATAATTATTAATTTCTTTATAATATTTTAAATTTTGAAAGTACCTAAACATTGCATAAAAAGCACCACAAAAGCAAAATGAAATTAAAAAGAAATAATTAGTTAATCCTGAAATAAAAATAACTAATATTAACATTAATGGTTTTTGATCTTTAATTACTTTTTCAATACCTAATAAAAATAAAGGCATTAAAACGGCAATTTCTAAAAAATGATTGAACCATAAATAATATAAATTCCAACCACAGAAAGCATACGCTAAAGAAACAAGCCATGTAGTTTCTTCTTTAACTTTAAATTTTTCTAATAATAACTTCATGCTTAATCCAGCAAGAACCATTTTAGTAATCATCATAAAAGCTTGTGCCTGTGGCATAATACTTCTAGGAACTAATAATAAAACTAAGAAGAAAGGATTAAATAAATAATAAAATGAATTCGCACCAATGTTATTGACTCCTAACATGGCCGAATCATCCCACATAACAAATTTACCACTAGTAATTGATTTCCACCAATCATCATAGCCATTAAAATAAAATGGAATTTCTTGTAAAGTAAAATCACCAGAAACAGGAATAGTAAAATTATTTCTAATTAATGTTGAAATAAACATAATAATTCCAACTAAATATAAAAACACAATAAAAGAGAAATATCTTGTTTTTGATAATTTAACATAAATATCTTTAATTTTACTGACTAATTTAACTTCTAAGATTCTTTCTTTAAAATCTAAATATTTCTTTTTTAATTCCATTTATTTATGATATGTTTCCTTATTATTAATTTTAAAAGCCCGATACACTTGTTCTAAAACAATTGCTCTAGTCATTTGATGAGTAAAAGTTAATTTAGATAAACAAAAGCGATAATTAGCTCTATCAATTACTTCTTGAGAAAAGCCTAACGATCCAGCAATAACTAAACAAATACTACTATTTGTATTAATAATTTGCTCAAATCTTTTAGCAAATTCAACACTAGACATTTCTTCACCATGTAAATCAATTAATAAAACAAAATCATTATTTTTAATTTGTTTTAAAATTCTTTTACCTTCTTCTATTTTAACCATATTTTCTTCTTTTAAAGAAGCATTTTCTTTAATTTTTTCATCTTCAACTTCTAAAATAGATATTTTACAATATCTAGAAAGTCTTTTTAGATATTCATTAATCTCATCTTTTAAAAATTGCTCTTTAATTTTTCCTACCGCGATTAAACGAAGATTAACCATTAATCATCTCCTGTTGAAGATTACCTCCAGTCACCATTTCATGTTGACTAGCACAACGAATAGAGATATGAGAAACATCAACTTTTCTTTTACTAGTAATCTTTTTAAAAGCTTCTAAAGCTTTTTCAGGAGTATTAGCTTCTTCAGAAAGATGAGCTAAAACTATTTCTTTAGTTCTTAAAGAAATAATCTCAGATAAATATAAACTAGCATCTTCATTAGAAAGATGCCCATAATCACCCATAATACGATCAATTAAATATTGAGGTCTACCACTAGTTAATTGCATTCTAACATCATGATTAGATTCAAATATATAATAATCAGCATCCTTTAAATAAGATAAAACTCTTTCATAGATATATCCAGTATCAGTAATATAAACTAATTTTTCATTTCCATCTTCAATTATAAAACCAATTGACCCCACTGCATCATGCGAAGTAGGAACAACTGTAATTATAAAACCATTTAATTCATATTTTCGATAAGGAACTAAAACATGATCATCTAAAACTGTTGTTGTAGATTTACTAGCGTAAATACATCTTTGCTCAAAAGCATCTAAACCTTTAGTATGATCTGAATGAGAATGAGTAACCAAAACAACATTAATAGAGGTAAAATCAACATTAATTCTTGATAAATAACCTTTAAATTTTCTAATAGAAATACCATCATCAATTAATAAATATTTTCCTTTGGAAGCAATTAAAGTAGAATTTCCCTTTGATCCAGATTCAAATATATAATAACGCATATTAATTACCTTCAATTTCTGTAAATTTAGAAATATTCATAACAAACGCTAATTTCATTGAGCCAATATTACCATTACGATTCTTTTTTAAATCAACATCAATAAATTCCATTTGACTCATTGGTGAAGAATTATCATCAGCTTTTTGTTCTTCACTCTTTTGATAATTTTCTCTAGATAAGAACATAACTGTATCAGCATCTTGTTCAATAGAACCAGAATCTCTTAAATCTGACATAATAGGCTTTCTTTTTTCTTTTTCATTAGCTCTTGATAATTGACATAAGCATAAAACAGGTACTCCTGTATCTCTAGCCAAGCCTTTTAAAGAACGAGAAATCTCATCAATATTTTGACGATTATCAGCTTTTTCTTTATCCGCGCGAATTAAACCTAAATAATCAATAACAATTAATCCTAAATTAGGATCTTGTGCTTTCAATTTAGTAACTTTTGTTTTAAGTTCACCTAATTTAATACCAGATGTATCATCAATATAAAATTTAATACGATTAAGTTTATATTCAGCTTCTTCTAAAGCCATCCAATCATTATCAGTAAGATTACCAGTTCTTAAATTCATTGAATCAACATTACTAATGGAAGCAATTAATCTTTTAACAATATCTTTTGCAGACATTTCAAGAGAAAACATAGCAACAGTCTTTTTAGCAATTGTCGCCGCATTATACGCTAGATTAATCGCAAAAGCAGTTTTACCAACTGAAGGACGAGCCGCTAAAATATTTAAAGTTCCATCTTGCCAACCACCAGTTAATTTATTTAAAACTCTATAACCAGTATCAACACCAGTTACAAAACCTTTAACACCACTATTTCTTTTCTTTTGTAATTCTTTAGAAATTTCTTTAATAACTTCATCAGTAGATTTAAATTCTCCAGATGCTCTTTTTTCTGTAAGATTAGAAATTTCTTTATCATATTTATCAATAAAAGTACTAATATCATCGATATTACCTTCTAAAAATTCTTTTTTTAATTTATCAGTAGTAACAAATAATTTTCTAATAATAGCTAAATCATGAACAATTTTAAGATGATATTCTGCATTTTTATCACCAAGATAATAATCTTGTAATTCCGCTAAATAATCTACTCCACCTGCTTCATCTAACATTTTCATGTTAATTTGAAGTTCAGCAGTAACTGCCGCATTATCAACAACTTTTTCTTTTAAATTCTTTAATGCTTCAAAAATAATAGCATTTTTTTCATCATAAAAATAACTTTTATCTTCTTCAAGTAAAGATAAAGCATCATTATAAATTTTTTTTGAAGCAATCATTGAACCAATGACAGTTTTTTCAGATTCATTATTAAATGGTAAAGCCGTTTTAGCCATAATTATTTTTTCTCACTTACATGAACATTAATTGTGCCAATTACACCTTTATAGATTTCAATTTTTAATCTAGTAAAGCCAAATGCATTAACTGGATATTTATCCACAAATTTTCTTTTATCTAATTCAATACCATATTTGGCATTTAATTCTTCTACAATTTGTTTAGGAGAAATATTACCAAACATTCTTCCATCTTTAGAACTAGTTGAATAAAACTCTAAAGTAATATTTTTTAATTTTTCAGCAATTTCGTTAGCTTCTAATCTTTTTTTAGCATCTAATTCTTCACGTTCTTGAATTTGCTTATTTAAAACATTTTTTGAGCCAGTTGTATACATAACCGCTAAACCATTTCTAATTAAATAGTTAGCCCCATATCCTTGAGAAACCTCAACAACTTGATCTTTTTTTCCAACGTTTTTAACATCTTTTAATAAAATAACCTTCATTATTTATTTCCTCCTTTTCTAGCATCATTTAAATATTGATCTAAAACATTTTTCAATTCATTTTCTACTTCTTCAATAGTTAAATTTTGAAATCTTGCCGCGCTTGCAGTAAAAGAACCTCCACCGCCTAATTTTTCACAAATTAATTGGCAAGATATAGTTCCATCACTTCTTGAAGATAATCCAATATCCTTATCAGAAACACGTCCAATAACAAAGCAAGCATTAATACCGGAAATTTGTAAAGTTTCTTTAGCAACTCTAGCAAGCATTGCTTGTTCAACAATATCTTTTGAATCAGCTTTAGAAATAACCACTCCATAATAAGGAGTAATTGAATTTGACATAATCTTTGTTTTTAAAGCATATTCTTCATATTCTTCTTTTAAGAAAGAATCAGCTAAAGCATTATCAGCACCAAAATTCTTTAATACATAAGAAGCATCAAAAGTTCTTGCACTAATCTTGTTACGATAGAAGTTAGTATCTAAGAAAATACCCGCTAACATAAATGTAGCTATATCAGTAGGAACATTAATTGATAAAGAAGAGAATCTAATCATTTCAATAACCATTTCAGAAGCCGAAGATGCACTTGGTTCAATATAATTAAATTCTGCTTTTTCTACTGATTTTTCTCCACGTCTATGGTGATCAACAATAGCAATCTTTTCAGCTTTTTTTACTAAAGAAGGAGAAATAGTATTATCTGGATTATGAACATCCGCTAAAATCAATAATGATTTAGAATTAATTTCATCAATAGCTTTCGATGGTAAAATAGTCATTTCCGCTAATTGCTCTTTAGAAAAGACTTGTTTCATTGCTTTTTTAGTTTTAGTTTCTAAAGCAAATTCATCATAAACAATTTTTACTTTTTTACAAGATACTGAAGCTAAGCAATATAAACCTAAACAGGCCCCAATCGCATCTAAATCAGCAACATTATGTCCCATTAAATAAACTGAACTTGAATCTTGAATTAAAGCAGTTAAAGAATTTGACATAACTCTTGATTGAACTGAATTTTTCTTTTCTTTAGCTTCAGTAACTCCACCAATAAACTTTAAATTTTCTCCATAAGAAGAAATAACCGCTTGGTTCCCACCTCTAGATAAAGCCACATCTAAAGCATTAGAAGCAAGTTCAAATAATCTAGAATAATTATCTAATCCACTAGAAATACCAATAGATAAAGTTAATTCATATTCATCATCACTAGTTTCTTTTCTAACTTCTTCAAGTAAAGAAACATTATCATCAAGAACTCTTTTAAAGTCCTCACTATTACAAATAAATAAATACGAATCACTCTTATATTTTTTTAAAAGTAAATTATATTTTTTAGCAAATTCAACTATAATTTTTTGAATAGTTGATAAACTATCATTAACTGAAAGATTATCAACTAAATTAGTTAAGTCTTGATAATTATCAATAGTAATAATACCTATAACTGGTAAGTGATTTGAAGAATAATTAACAAGTTCTTGTAAAGCAGTGATATCTTTAAAAATATATAATCTAGCTTGTGATAAATACTTAATTGAATAATATTTATTATTAATTAAAAGTTTAACTTCATCAATACTAGAATCATTTAAAGTTTTTAACCTAGGCTCCCATTCAAAAATATTCTTATCAATTAATTTACTTTGAATATAATTAAAAAATGTATTAGTCCAAATAATGTTATCTTTTTTATCAACCATTATTAAACCAATTTTGCCAAAATCATACGCTTTTTGGATATCATTTCCTAAAATATCTAAAGAAGAAATATCAGTTTTATATTTTGCATTTGCAATTTTCCTTAAATTAAAAACGTTAATAATTAAGTTTAATAAAATAATAAAGATAGCTACTCCAATTAATATTTCTTTAATATATTCACTAAACATATTACTATCCATGATGAAAAATAAAGCACCACAAATAACTGTTTCAATCAAAAATAATGTTATTGCAAAAATAAGCAAATGATGAATTAATTTTTGCATAAAGCACCTCTCTTGTTTTTTTATTATACTATATATAATTTACATTATATAGCAAAAAATTTTTTCTTTAAAAAATCTTATTAGATAAATGGAAAATATTTTGAATTAATCCTAAAAAAATACTTATAAAAGGAAATATAAATACAGAAATAACAGTTAATATATATAACCATTTTTTATTTCTAACTTTACAATATTTGCCAACTAAAAATAATCCTTGATAAATCATTAAAAAAGAAAAAACAATTCCAATATTTAAAATAATTGACCAAAAAATATAAAGATTATCTTTTAAAGGAATATATTTAGTAGAAAACATCATTAATACAAAAACGATGATATAAATAAAACCAACAATCCTCGGAAAATTTTCAAAAGTTAAATTTAAAAAGAAAATATTAGTAGTTAATTTTAATTTATACAATAAGACTTTCGATAAAACAATTAATAATATTCCATCTAAAATAGAAGTAATAATAATTGTTGAAGGAATAATACTAATCATTAACGCCTCTAAATAAGAGACATTTAAATTAGAAAATAGTTTTGCAAAACTTTCTACTAAAGACTTACAATCTTCTACAATATCATAATTTAATAGATGAGCAAAAATAACCATCGTAAATAAATTAATTAAAAAATAAAACAAAGTAACAATCAAGACTTGTAAAGATATTGGTAATCTTCTTTTTTCAAGAAGAGGATAAACAACACCTAAAATACCTGTTGGTAAAATATAAAATAAAGCATTAAATGGATTTATTAATAAAAAAGATAAACCTATTGTAGCAAGTAAAACTATTAAAGAATCTTTTAAATTATATTTACTACCATAAATGATTAAAGGAATTGGTAAAATAAAATATACACTTTCTTCCAAACCATTACTAAAAAAACGACATACTAATAAGAATATCGCATAAATAGCAACAATTAATGCACCATCTGTTATATATCTAAGATTTTTTTTCATAAGTAAACAAAAGCTCCGTTTAAACTACGGAGCTTAATTAAATTAATCAGCAATGTATGGTAATAAAGCCATATATCTTGCACGTTTAATTGCAACAGCAATTGCTCTTTGGTGTTTAGCACAAGCACCTGTAGCACGACGTGGAGAAATTTTTCCATTAGGTGCAACAAATTTCTTTAATGTTTCAACATCTTTATAGTCAATTTCAGCATTTTTATTTTTGCAGAAAATACAGAATTTCTTTTTTGCTCTAACTTTCTTAAAAGCCATAATAATTATCCTTTCTTCTGCGATTAACGCAGATTATTAGAATGGTAAATCATCATCAGCAACATCAATAGATGAAGTGTTCTTTTCTTCAATGTCATCATTTGGGATAAGATCTGGAGAATATCCATTATCTTCTCTTACTTGTGAAGAATTTTTAGATTCTAAGAATTGAACGGAATCACAAATAACTTCTATTACTGTAACCTTACGACCATCTTTTGAATCATAAGATCTTTGATTTAATCTACCTTCAACACCAACAAGTGAACCTTTATGAACAAATTTACTTGTGTTCTCAGCTTGTTGATTCCATACAGTACATGGAATAAAACTTGTAGTTTTCTCACCATTTGGGCCTTTTGTTCTATTATCTACTGCAACAGTGAAGGATGCAACAGACATACCATTCGCGGTCTTTCTTAACTCTGGGTCTCTGGTAAGACGTCCTACTAAAACAACACGATTAATCATATAATCATTTCCTCCTTTTATTTAAGGATTTTTAATTATTTAGCAATAACTAAGCTACGTACAACATTAGCATTGATTTTTGCAATACGATCAAATTCATTGATACCTGCAACAGAATCTGTACTAATTGTGACTACAACGTAATATCCTTTTTTATCGCCATTAATCTCGTATGCAAAATCTCTAAGACCCCATTCATTGACGTTTTCAATTTTTCCGCCTTCTAAACAAAGAATCTCGTGTAATTTACCAATTAATTGGTTACGATCAGCATCTTCAAGATTAGCTTTAAGAATATACATAATCTCGTACTTTTTCATATTTACACCTCCTATGGACTTCTGGTTAATAAAATTAATTAACAGAAGGTGAGCAGTTCTTCACTAACTGCGCATTCAAATTGTACAAGATTTTGAGTTTACTTGTAAAGCAAATTAATGAAAACTTAAAAAATCCTTACAATATATTAATTAGTAAATTTTTTAGATTTATTTTAAAAAATTTTAATTTTTCATTTCTTCTTTAAATTTATTTAAAATAGCTTTTTTACAATCTCTTTTAATCAATCTAGCACCAAATTTATCATATTCTTCTTTACTATGAATAAGAACATCATCTAAGCAAGAAAACTCCATTCCTAAACTATTTAAATAATTTTTAGCAATTTCTTTTTGAATATCATTATTTAAAAATGAAAAGACAACTATTTCATCAATTCGTGAAAGAAATTCATAACGAAATCTATTTTGCAATTTCTTTAAAACAAAATTCTCTGATAAAACATTATTATTTAAATTTAATTTCATTGATAAATTACTATCAAAACCATAATTACTAGTCATAATAATCATCACATTTTTGCAATCTATTCTTTCCCCTTTACTTGAATCAAAAAAACCTTGATCAAATATTTGTAAGAAAAAATCTAAAACCTCATTACTTGCTTTTTCTATCTCATCAAGAATAATTAAACTCTTTGGATGTGCTTTTAATTCTCTAACTAATTTAGAATTATTATCTGAAGAATAACCAATTAATTTATTTAATGAACCAAATTCTTGATAACTAGACATATCAAAATAAATAATATTCTCATTAGAAAAATAAGTTTCTCCAATAATTTTACTAATCTCAGTTTTTCCTACTCCGGATGGACCAATAAAAAGCATACTTAAAAGAGGTTTATCTTTATCATAAATATTTTTATCAACTAAAGTTAAAGCTTGTTGAATTTTTTCAAGAGCTTCTTCTTGACCAACTATTTTTTCTTTGATTTTCTTTAAAGCTAAATCACTTTTATTTGACATATTCACATTAATTTTATAATAATTTTCTATTGTCGAATTAATATTATCAATAGTTAATTTTTTATTGGCAATCACACAAGAATTATCTAAAATATCTAATGCCTTATCAGGAAAAAACAGAGTTGGTAAATAATTATCACTAACATTTACAATATAAGGAAGCAAATTATCATCAATAGTAATGTTATAATGTTTCTCATATAAATTTTTGGTATGCAATAAAATTTTAAGCGTTTCTTCTTTGCTCGAAGGAAGCATTTTAATAATTTGAAATCTTCTTTTCAAAGCCTTATCTTTTTCAAAAATTGTTTGAAATTCATCTTCTGTGGTCGCTCCAATAATTTGTATTTCATTACGACTTAAATATGGTTTTAAAATATTTGAAGCATCGATTGCTCCTTCTGCTCCTCCCGCTTTAATAACATTATGAATTTCATCAATAAAAAGAATAGCATTACCATCTTCAATAACTTTTTTTAAAATCTTTTTAACTTTTTCTTCAAATTCACCACGATATTTAGTTCCTCCAACAGTAGAGGCTAAATCAAGTTCATATATCATCTTTCCATTCAAAGAAGGTATTTTATTTTCTAATAAACGTTTAGCTAATTCTTCCACTAAAGCAGTTTTACCCACTCCTGGTTCACCAACTAAAATGGCATTAGGTTTATTTCTTCTTGATAAAGCATTAATTAATTGTTGCATCTCATCATTTCTACCAATCAATGGATCAGATTTAACTAATGATAAATTATGCAAATCACTAACATTATCTAATTCACTTTTTCTTAGCATTTTATTATCAATTTTTTGACTAAGCAAATAAATATCAACTTTCATTTTCTTTAACATATCCACTGCTAAAGAATTTTCATAAATTAATAAGGCAATACTTAATGAAGAAGTAGAAACTTGATTTTCATGATATTGAAGCGAAATAGTTAAAGCATTTTCCATTAAATTTTTTAACTCTATTGTATATTCCATATACAAAGGTTCATCATCATGGCATGGATACAAATTTTTAATTTTTTTATATAAAGATTCATATGTTATCTTATAATTTTTTAATTCTTTAGTTAACAAAGTATCATTTTTTAAAATTGCTAATAAAAGATGTTCACTTCCTACTAAACTATGACCAAAACTAAAAGCAATTGTCTCGGCTTGTGACATAATTTTTTGAACTTCTAAAGAATATTTATCCATTAAAATCAAACCCTTTCAATATAAACTTATGTTGTACTAAATTAATTATTGACAAGTTTAATTTTTCTATACATTTTATTAAAGACTATTTACATTTCCTACATATAAAGGTAAATCATTATTATCATAAATTACATAAATAAATGGTCTATTTAATTTAACCTCTAAAGTTACTATAGGTTGAGATGTTTGACTATTACCCGCTAAACCAAAAGTTACAGTTTTGATTTTAGTTCCATCTTTAGAAAAACTAATTTCATTTTTTTGTTTTAAATATGTTAAATTAACATTATTATCTTCACTAGTATAAATATTATTAAACCCACTAGTATTTAACAAGCAATCTAAATTCAATTTTTTTAAATAAGAAGTAAAATCTAAATTACTATTTTGAGAAAAGATTGGCATAGTTAAATCAATAGTTTTGCATTCTTTTTTATTAACCTCTTGATCAAAAAATACATTTTTATAATCAATCATATCAAACAAATTATTTCCGTTTTTACTACAAATATATTTAATTTTAAATCCGTTTTTATAATAATCATAAAAAGAAATATAATCTTCATAATCATAAAAATATTCATTAAAATAAGTATGATTCATAAATTCTATATTTTTTTCTTCTTTATTATCATTATAAAAAATACCATTACTAGAGTCTTTATACATAAAAGACCATTTATTATCAAAAAATAAAGTATTTATTAAAATAAAACTAGTTAAATCATCAATCATTAAATCACCATATGAAAGATAATTATTTTCATTCATCTGATTATTTGCCCATAAAACAATTTTATTAACATCATTTTTATTTTGAAAAGATAATGAAAAACACTCCACAAAATAATTAGTTAAATCATTAATTAAATCCATATTAATATCTTCTTTATTATCAATAAATAAACTAGAAGCCATTCTTAAAGAGCCATTTTCATTACTCATATAATTAGTTTTCAACATATTCTTTAAACTAGTGTATCTAGTTTCTTCATGAAGATTAAATAATGAATTAATACTAGTTTTTATATTTGAATCACCAATCAATGATAATAATTCAATAGTAGTATATAAACTTAAAGGTGAAAAAGATAAATTATCATCTTCTAATAAACTATAAATTTTATTTGAAAAATCATTAATACAATATTTATATTCTTCAGAGACTGGAAAAATCTCATTACTATTATTACGATCAACATTATTTAAAGGTTTAAAACTGCTTTCCTCCACTAAGCGAAGTTCATTTTTAGAATAATTTCTATTAATCATTTTTACTGATTCATTTATTTGCAAACCAGCATATATAAAACTAATAAGAGGTACAGCAATCAACATACAAACAATAGATAAAGTTAACCATTTAAAAAACTTATTAAAATCAAATTTTTTTGGATTATCATCAAGTTGAGTAGTATCAAAAGAAAAATTTACATCTTGTTTATTTTCAAAATCTTTTTTAATAACATCTTTTAATTTCATAAACTTTCTCCTTTATAATGCTGTTTCACTTTCAATATCGCTCGACGATATCCAGATGAAATAACATCAACAGTAGTCGATTTATCTTTAGCAATTTCTTTAAAAGTAAACTCATACAAAAGATGCAAAACAATTAAATCAATTTCTTCTTTAGATAAAAAATCTTTAAATTTCTCAATATAATCAAAAAAGTAATCTTTCTTTTTTGCTTCAAATATCTCTTTATCTAAAGAAGCGTATTTTTTCTCTTCTAAAGATTTATTGATGGAAAGATTTTTACAAACCTTCACTAAAAAATATTTAACATTTTTTTCAACTTTTAATTTATTTCTATTTTCATAAAGTTTTAAAAATGTTTCATTAGTAACTTCTTCAGCTAATAACTTACTTCTAACAATTTCTAAAGATAAATAATAAACTAAATATGCATATTTGTTATATATTTTCATAAAAGCATATTCCATTTTATCTCTATTAGAAGAAGTTAAATCATGTATAATAGCGCTATTAATCTTTTCCACAAAATATCTCCTACACTAATAATACAAAATAAATTGATTTTTTCGTCAAAAAAAACACGATAAATTAAATTATCGTGCTTTTTAAGTTAATCTAAACTATTTTTTTAATATAGAACTTGTAACTTTAAATGTTGAAAATTCTGCAGATAAAGAAATATCTAATGTTGTTGTTTGAATATTATTAACATATTGATTTAAAGTATATACTTTATCATTTGATTTAGGACAAATTGTATAAGATAAAGTTAACTTATTACCAACTCTTTTAGCAATTAAAGTAACATTTGATCCTGCAATCACTGCTGGCATATCATTATCAAAGTTATTAACAAACATTGAACCTTTACTAAAAGTTGGTTTTGTTCCATCATCAGTTTTATCATTTAAAGATCCATCAATTTTATAGCCATCGCCATTACGATCATCCATCCAACCATGCCAGTCTAATCTAAATGTAGCATTATCTCCATAACCACCTGCTCCTTTATTTAAAGAATCAGAAACAACCACTAATGGATGTTGCCATACATTAAATCCATTACCAGATAAATTACCATCAAATGAATATTTAGCAGTTAAAGTAAATTCACCTTCAATATTTGTTCCTAAATCAGTCCAAGTATCTCTATTATCCCATCCAGCAGATGTTTTCTTTGTTTCATTTATAATAGGAGCATTTGGATCAACTAATTCTCCACATTCACATCTTCCAGTTGAGAAATCATGTCCACTATGATTATTAGGATCTAATGGTAATTCAACATTTTCATAAGTTTTTCCACAAGTTGTACATTTTGCTGTACAAGTTCCATGAGTAGTACATGTTGAAGGAGTTACAACTGTAGCATGTTCATAGTCATAAGTATGTGCACCTTTTTTAATAACTTCTTTTTCAACATGATTACAAATTGTACATGTTCTTATTCTTTCACCATCTGCTTCACAAGAAACTTGTTTTGTTATTGTCCAATCAGTATAAGCATGTTGAGTTGAACAATGTGCTAAAGTTTCACCATCATAATAAGCAAAACCATCAGAAGTAATTGCTAAATGATCAAATTTATTTTCACTTCCAAAGCCTTTTCCTGCAATCCAACCATTAACAGGATTATAACCAAATGAAACATAAATATTTGAATCTTTATTAATATTAGAATTTAAAGCAGCTAATGTAGCATAAGGAACAAAGATTTCAAATTTAACATTATTTAAAGATGTAGTTTCATCAGTTACAAAATCACCAATATATCTTCTATCAAAGTTTGTTTCACCATTTACACCAATATAGAATTGACCAAAATTACCAGCTTCAGCAATATATGGATCTTCATCACAACCAAATCTACATTCAAAGTTATCAACTTCCCAGAAGTTTTTACCTTCACTATCATGTTTAATTTGATCAGTATAGTAATCAGCAAAGATATAAATACCTAAAACATTTCTTGATGTATAGAAATCAATATATTTATTTGCATCTTTAGATAAACGATATTTATTTGTTTTAACGTTTTCTGTATAAATTTTATCATTCATATTACCATCTAATTCAACTTTTGTGTCAGGATTATCAGTAACATGAATTAAAATATCTTTTTCAATTGTTCCTGCTTTAACTTTAATTGTTGCATCACCAGTTGCTTTAGCGTAAATTAAACCAGTTTCATCAACAGTAACAACATCTTCATTAGCTGATTCATAAGTAATTTTAGATAAAATTTTATCAGTAGTAGCTCTTAATTGTAATGTATCATTAAGGAAAACATAATCTTCAGAAGCATTAACTGTTAATTTAGTTGGAGATTCATATAATTTATCAACTTCCTCACCTGTAAATGATTTAAAGTTAAGTGCAGTATAACCAACATTCCAGCCACCAAATAAAGCATAACTACTTGTAGAAGCACTAATTCCAGTATAAATTACATGTTTATAGCAATATGCACTTTCACCTTTTTTAGCAAATAAATAGTAATCAATACCATCTCTTAATAAACCCATAGTGAATTCGCCATCTTTTTGAGCTGCATCACTAGAATCAACAGTGAAATAACTTGTTTGATGATCCCAATCCCAATCGGTTAATTCTTCATTTTGAGTTACAAAGTTTAATCCATTCCAGCCACTTCCAGCACTAGCCTTGTTTGTATCAAGGTAGAAATAAGCATTTTTTGTACCTTCTGGTCTTAATTCAGTTTTTTCATTCCAGAAACCATTTTCATTATCGATACTCATAATACCGACTTTTGGGAATGGATCTGATTCAGCAAGTTCATTAATAAAGAAAGTTGCTTCAACATACCATTTTGTATCATAGACACCATTAAACATTAATGCTGTATCACCAGTAATTGTAGTAATACCATCTGTTTCAATATCTGAAGCATCTTGAATACCACGTGATGTTTTTAAATCAATTGGACTATGTTTTACTGTAAATTCAACTTCATCACTTTTTGTTGAATCGTCTTTACTTGTTGCAACAATTTTAACAGTTGAATCTTTTTCAATATTTAAGAATCTTACAACTCCTTTATTTGTAACAGTAGCAACTTGTTCATTAGAAGAAGACCAATTTACTCCTGCACCCTTTGGGCCATCAACTGTTGCTTTTAATGAAGTAGTCGATCCTCCATAAACAGTTGTTAATATTCCAGACTTATTATTAATTGTTACACTTTTTACTTCTTGTGTTTCAGAAGTAGTAGGATTTTGCTCTCCACATCCAGTGACAACACCTAACAATAAGAAACTAGATATTACCAAAATAGGCATTTTTTTCATAATCTATTTTCTCTCCTTTAATTAAAGATATGCAGATGATATCTTATAATTTAATTATATATGTAATCGCTTTCATTGACAATACATTAAAATTATCACACTTTTATATACTAAAAAAGCCTAAAATTAGGTCTTTTTTATTTTTAAGTAATGCTTAAAAAGTGTTTTTTTCAAATTTGTTCATCTAACAATATTTCATACATTTCTTGTGAAGCCTTCTTACTAGTAATGGTATTTATATTTTTTATCTTAACTACAACTTTTCTTTCGCCTAAAGATAATTCTAAAATATCCCCTACATCTACTTCACTAGAAGGTTTAGCAATTTTATCATTAATTTTCACAAATCCTAAATCTGAAATACTTTTAGCAATCGTTCTTCTTTTAATTAAACGTGATACTTTTAAAAATTTATCTAATCTCATAAGTACATTTTACAAAATAAATTACCAAGTATCTAGATAAAAACTCACTTTTATTTTTATATTTAATAAACATATATTAGGTGAATAATGTGAAACTTTATGATTTAGTTACTAGAAATTCTTATAAAAACGATATTATTTTTCAAATCGTAGGAATTAAAAATAATAAATATATTTTAAAAGGACTAGATTATCGATTAATTGCTGATAGTTCTTTAGAAGATTTAAGACCATATAATGAAGAGATAACTATTCATTTACCATATTTAGAGTTTAATCCTAATGTAGCTTCAGGAAAAGTTCTTCATATTGATGGAGATAAGACTTACATGAAAAAAGCTCAAGAAGCATATAATAAATATCATATAAATGCTAAATGCATTTATTTAGAAGAAAAATTAATACCTAGTGCAATTTTTTCTTTACTAAATGAAGACAAATATGATGTTCTAGTTATCACTGGGCACGACTTTTTAAAATTAGATTATAAACAAAACCCAGATGACTTGACAACTTATGAAAATTCATTTAATTTTGTAAGTGCAGTGCAACAAGCTCGAAAACTTTATCCTGACTTAGATTCATTAGTAATTATTGCTGGTGCATGCCAATCAAATTATGAAGCTTTAATTTCTAATGGAGCAAATTTTGCTTCTTCACCTACTAGAGAAAATATTCATTTATTAGACCCAATAATTGTCGCAAGTATTGTTTCATTAACATCAGTAAAAGAATATGTTTCTCCTAAAGAAGTTATTAATAAAACTATCTCTGGAGCAATGGGTGGAATCGAAACAAAGGGAAAAGCTCGTATACACTATTCTGGAGATACTATTCATGGTCACAACAATTAAAGCCTATGCCAAAATAAATTTAGCCCTTAATGTTTATGATAAATTAGATAATGGCTATCATAACATTGATATGGTTACTATTCCTCTTGAATTACACGATACATTAGAATTAGATAAATTACCAAAAGATTATGAAACATATATTACAAGTAATGATATGGATTTACCTACTGACCAATCTAATTTATCAAGTATTGCTTTTAATAAATTTAAAGATAAAGTTCATTTTTCACAAAATTATTTAATTCATATTTATAAAAGAATTCCTATGCGTGCTGGTTTAGGTGGAGGAAGCGCTGATGCTGCCGCGGTTATTAATGGAGTTATTAAATCTTTAAAATTACAAGTAAAAGATGAAGACTTAATCGAGATAGCTAAATCCATTGGAGGCGATGTTTCATTTTGCCTTTATAATAAACCTACTAGATGTCGTGGAATTGGTGAAAAACTTGAATTTATTAATATGAAAAAACAATATCATGTTCTTTTAGTTAAACCTCTTGAAGGAGTATCCACTAAAAATTGTTATGATGATTTTGATTTATTAGAACCTAAACCTGAAAAAAGTAATATTGAAAGACTTATTCAAGGACTAGAAGAAGGTAATGATCAAATCGTTAAAGAAGAAATGAAAAACGTTTTACAACCATGTGCAATTAATTTAGTTCCTAAAATTAAAGAAATAATTGATACTTTAAAAAATGATGGTTTTGATATGGTTATGATGTCTGGATCAGGTTCAACTGTCTTTGCTTTAAGTAACAACCAAAAAGATTTAATGAAAGAAATGAAAAAATTTAATTCTGATAATTATATAACAATACTTACTAAAACACTTTAAAAGTGTTTTTTTAATATATAAAAAGCTCTTTTTCAAGAGCCCTACAAATAAAAAGATAACACTTCTAATAATGCTTTTTTATTAATATCTTTTAATTTACTTGTTACTATCTTAATTTGCATTTCTTCAGCATTTAAGCATTTATTAATAGCAAGAGATAAATCATATCTAACATCATTAATATCATCAATATAATTGATTCTTCTTAAAACATTAGTTTTCATTTCACTAAGATTATCTTCTTGATAATTCAAACTAATTGTGGCTTTTTTATCAAAAGATAAATTAGTAACAGCAAATTCTAAGAATTCACCTTGTTCATATTGATAAATTAAATCCAAATTTCTAATATTGATTGTTATATTTTTATGTAAATTTAAGATTTTAAAACGATATACTCTATTTTTATTAAAGACATCTTGGTTTCCTGAAAAAGAAATATTAATTTTTTGTTTATTATTTTCATTTGTATTTACAAAATGAGTAATTAAAACATTATTATCATTATTATCTTCATAGAAATCATATTCACTTTCACCTGTAGAAGTAATAACATCTACTTTAGAAGGATTATCAATTAAATTATTTTCATTACGACTATCTAAAATAAAGAAAGCCCCTTTTTTAATAAAAACAGGTAATGAATCATTTTCTCTAGCTAATTCATAATTACCTTTTTTATAATGGTAACCATAAAATAAATCATAATATTCATCAGGAAAGTACATTTTGAAGCAATTAAATCCATCTTGATTTGCTTTTTCAGTAAATGGTCTAACAAGTAAATCTTTACCAAAAATATATTCATTTTCGTGATGATAGCATTCTTCTTCAAAATAATAATGGTATAAAGGACTAATTAAAGGTAACCCTTTTAAATTAGTAACAAATGAGAAACTATAAATATATGGAATCATTTTATGACGTAAACGAAGATATTTTTTCATTATATCTCCATAACCTTTTAAATACATTAAAGGAGATTTATCATAAATTTCTTCACATGAACAATGAAGTCTATTAATAGGTGAGAACACTCCAAATTGGACAAATTTTAAGAATTGTTCTCCATCTTTTATACCATGCATATGTCCACCTATATCATGGCTCCAATAAGAAAAACCAACATTACTTGCAATAGCCGTAGTTTTAATTAAAAATTTTAAAGAATCATAAGTTTGAAAAGAATCACCACTGAAGCCAAGAGGATAACGATGAGAACCAATTCCTGCATATCTAGATAAAATTAAAGGACGATCATTAAAACGACTATTCTCTAAAAAGAAATAATGGTTACATAACCACATTGGAGTAAGTCCAGGTAAAGAAGAATTTTCTCCTTGTTGCCAATCAATCCACCAGAAATCCACGCCTTCTTTTTGATATTTAGCTAAGATTTTTTCAAAATAAGCTGTTCTAAATTTTTCTTTTGCTAAATCAAAAGGAATTGTTTCTTTTTTCTTAATTTTTAAATTAAGAGTTTTCTTCATGATTTCATAACAATCTTCATAAAAAGCAATACCATCTGCTGGATGAAGATTTAAAGTAATAGCAAGATTCATCTTCTTTAAATCTTTTAACATTACCCTATAATTAGGAAACAATTTTTTATTGAATGTATAACCAGTCCATCCAATGGAACCAGTTGATTCATCTTTCCAGCTGGAAACATAATATTTATTAGTGTTTTTATCAATAAATTCTTCTTTTGGTAATCCAAGATCTTTAAATAAGTTTGCTTCATGAAATCCACTTGAATAGTGCCAATCCATATCTAAAGTTGCCACAGTAAAAGGATAACCTTCTTCATTAAAATTATTCATTAAATGAAGATATTCATCTTGAGTATAAGGATGATATCTACTCCACCAGTTACCAAAAGCATACTTTGGAAGTAATGGAGGATAATTACAAATATCAAATAAAGCTTTAATTGCTCCTAAATAATTATTTGGGAAAAAGAAAATATAATAATCTATTTCATCATTATTTCTTTTTGTAAATTCATATTTTTTATTTAAACAATAAGAATCACTATCATCAATGACTGCCACGCCATTTTTTGAGCATACTCCATAAGAAAGAGTTCTACCAGTTTTATCTAATATACATACTTCACCATCCATGCCATCAACAGTAGAATATGTACCCATTAAATTTTCATTATTATTAATTAGTAATTTTTTACCTTGATAAAGAATATATTGCTCATTTTTATTAAAAACAAAAATATAATCTTTAAAAGTAAATAACATTTCATTTTCACCCTTATTAACTTTAAATTCATTAAAAGGAAAATCTCTAACAAAAGCAAATTGACTTATTTCATCATTAAACTTCTTTTTTGGATCTTTTTCCACTCTAATAACACCATCTTTAATCACACTGATACGATAATCATCAATTAAAAATGTGTTATGACAAATTGGTGAAGAATAAAATATTTTTTTCATACTAGCTCCTTTAAATAATTGCAAAATCTTCCATAGTAACTTGAGTATTTATATCATCAAAATTCATCTCTTCACCAATAAAATCTTCTTTATCGGCATGAACAAATTTTGCTTCATATATATCAGTGTATTTACCATCACTACGTGTTTCTCCAGTTGAATTAAATTTACAATACATCAACTTATCATTTTCAATGTTAAAAGTAAATGTATCAACATTTTCTACCGTAAAAGTAGAAGCACGATAATGAATTTGTCCTTTTATTTCTAAGGATGTACCTTTTTTAGTTCCAGAAACATTAATTTGATATGTTTCACCACCATCTAGTCTATTATTACCTAAATTATACAAAGAAAATGCATTATAAATTTCTTTAATTTCTGGCCAATATAAAGGATTAGCATCTAAATAATCTCGAGAACTAGTGACACTATTTTTACTAACACAAGCAAAACTAGAAGTAATATATTTAGAGAAAATTCCTCCTTTAACAATTAAATCATCAATAACTTTACTAAAAATACGATAATTATATTTATTCCCTACAGGTTGATCATTTTTATCTGCAAGTTGAATATATCCATTATTATCAACAATATTATTTTTATAAGAGACTAATTTTCCAACAAAGTATGCATCACCAAAATCAGGGCGATCAGTATTAGCAAAATCAAATGCATTATGATATAACATAGAATAATTTATTTGTCTAACATGATTAGAATAAGCATAGATATTTCTAAAAATATTTAAAACTGTTTCATCTGGTAAATTACCATCTTCAAAAGAAGAAACATCAACAATCTTTTTAGGAGCATTATGAATACTATCTTCTTTAATATCATCTAAAGAATAATAATTTCCATTATATTCAGTTCTATCATTAAATTCTAAATTAGTAATAGTGTAAATAGCAAGTGAAGAAGTCCCTATTTCATAATCATCATCTAAGGAAGAAAACATACTTCTTTCTTTATACATAATTTTATTAAAAGTATGAGTATTACTATTATATGCAATTTCAAAATCAATAATATATGGTTTATAACTAGAATCACCTGCATAAGAAGAACCTATTTTATATGTTTCAATTCCTTCACTAGTAGTAATTTCTATTTTAGGAGTAGAATATCCACTTGTTTCAGGAAAATAAGTACTAGGATCACTAAAAGCAGATTGAGCCATCCCAATAATAGATAAATAATTAAAATATGTATCAAAAGAAGTAAAAGCATCTATTTCATAACAATTAACAAAAGAATCTTCATCTTTAATAAAATAATCATAAACATAATCATCTTTTAAATAGATTTGTCCTTTCGCAAGAGCAGTAGAACAATCTTTTGTGGTTTCCACCCCATCTAAACTAGTAACTTCAATATCATCATTAACAACATTATTATTAAATAATTTAAATTGATGTTTAGCATAATAATTGATAAGTCCAGTTTTAGGATTACCAGTTACTGCATATTTAGAATTATTATAAAAATTATAAGCATAATTTCGATCAGTAAAAGAATACGCGGTGATTTTATTTTCATCTATTTTACTTAATAAAGAAACTACTTTTTCTTGAGAAGCAACTTCCTCAGTAATTTGTTCATCACATCCAACAAATGAAATGATTGAAATTATTGAGATTAATAAATATTTCTTTTTCATAATTTATTTTTCCTTTTTAAATGTATAAACTGTTGTTATTGCAGAATCCAATGTAGAGTAATCATATTCAGAATCACCATCAATACCAATAAGATTTAATTCAATTTCACTTGCATCACTAGAAATTTTAAATGCTACATTTTGTTTAATAAATGGCATAAAACTATCAACATATTCTTTATAATTATCACCTAATTCAAATGAAGTAAATGTAATAGTCTTATTGGTTTCATCAATAACAATATTAGATTTAATTTGGTAAATTTCCCTTGAAAAACAAGATTCAAAAGAAAATTTTGCTTCTGTTTTAGAAATAATTTCTAATTTATTTGAATAACAATCTCTTCCTTCATAAATATCTTTACTATCTTTGCATGAATAAACTCCACCAATTAAATTATCCATAAATGAACCACCAGTTTGCTTTTTATTTACATTTATAACTAAAGTAGTGGAAACATCATTAACTTTACTTTTTGCTGTTATAACACATTTTCCTTCTTCTAAACTAGTGAAAGAATATGATGAACCATTATTAGTTAATGTTCCAACTCCTGAAGTAGTTACTTCAATTTCATTAGATGCATCATTAGGTAAAACTTTAAATACAATATTATCAATAGTTTCACCAACATTCATACTTGTTTCACTTACTTCTTGATCATTAATATATCCTTTGATTGCAGAAGGTAAACTAACACCAATATTAATAATTAATTCAGTTTTAATTCTATTTTTTGTAGAATAAATAGTTAATTTGCTAGTTCCAGATTTATTAATAATTATACCTTTTCCTTCATTATTAATAGTTGCCACGACTTTATTAGAAAGATCATCAATAATTAAGCTATCTATATAACTTGTTGCCATCTTTGGACTTTGATTTTCATAACTTATATAATATTGTTCACCAACGACAAATTCAGTTACCTTTTTACCATTTTTATCAACTAAAATTGGTGTATAACTAGTAAAATATAAATTTTGAGGATCTAAAGGATTAATTTCTTGAGTTTTAATTTCACCAAAAACATGACTATAAGTTAAACTATAACTTTCTATATAATTATCTTTATTGTTTAAAATATTATTTGTAAAATCAAAAGCGGTATTATCATAAATATAAGAAGTATTTTTAATAGTAATTAATGTTTCATTATCATCAAAAGTATATTCACTATGATTAAAATATACTTTTCCTTTACTTACAGAAGAAACTTTTTCATCAACAAAGAAAGTATCTGCTTTAATAACATTACCTTCTTGAGTAATTGATAAATTCTTTCTACCTTCCATACCAAAATATAATGGTTTAGAGCCTTTACCAATTGAATTTTCATATAAACCAGTAAATTGGAAACGAGCAATTCTAGATAGACCCAAATGACTATTCATACTAAATTTTGTTGATTCATTTAAAGCATCACTTCTAGTAATTTGACTATTTTTATCACTAACAGAAGTAACAATTTGTTTCTTTAAAGGATATGTTAAATGATTTCCATCATTATCAATTTGATATTCATAATAATTACCATCTTCTGACATTCCTTTAAAAGTTTGATAATATATGTTTGTCATTTTACTAACTTTAGTTTCTGCACTAGTAAAAGTTGAAACACCAGTTGTAGAACCTAACATATAACGATCAGAAGTTGATTTATAAATATCATAATCTGTTTCTTGTACTAAATGTGTTCTATTTTCATAAACATCCAAAGTATTAATATCTAAATTAATTTTATAAGAAGCAATATCATTTTGATCTTCTTTATTAATAGAACTTTCTAAAAGATTAAGAACTTCTGAAATATCTTTTTCACCTTCATTAATAATTTTTACATTAAATTCCTTCTTTAAAGAAGTACCTTTTACTTTAAAAGTAACTAATAATGCATCAACCTTTTTTAGCGTTTTTAAAGTATTATTTTCAAATGAACAATAACCATCTAAATTAAATTCACATTCAACAATTTCATCTTCTTTATTTGTGGAAGAAAAAGAAAAATTCAATTTATATTCTTTATTTAAAATTAATTTATAAAATAAAGTTCCATTAGAAGTAACTGTATCAACTTCACTAGCAAAACTAGCTTCAAAACTACTAACTGTTGATTCAATAACATTAATAGTTAATGTATCTTCTTTCTTACCATCATCACTAGAAGCAGTAATTGTACAAGTTCCTTTACTTTTTGCAGTAATTACTCCATTAAAAGAAACAGATGCAACCTTATCATCACTAGAAGAATAGTTAATTAAATCATTAGTGGCATTACTAGGTAAAACTTTTACATTAAGCGCTAAAGTTTGACCAACTTTTAAAGTAGTCACTTCTTTATTTGTTATTTCAATAGATTCAACGTGAATATCGTTAACAATCGATGAAGTAGTTTGATTACTACTAGTAGATGGATTATTATCACATCCAACCATAAACATTGATAACAATGTTAATAAAATTAATCTTTTTTTCATATAAGCCTCCTTAAATTATAGAAATATGTAAAAAATCATCTAAAGAATCACCAACAATCAGTTTCAGGTTATCTTTAATAAATATATTATTATCTTGATTAAATCCTAAAGATAATAAGTAATTTTTATATTTTGCAATATAACCATTATCCTTAACCATAGAGTAAATAAAGAAATCATTAGTATCATTTTCATAACAATCAAATCCATCAACACCATCAAATATTGAATCATATAAATAAGGAACTTTATTTGCTATTTCCTCTGAAAATGATTTAACTAACTCTTGATATATCCATCCATTTAAATAATCTTTCCATGTTGAAGTAGTAGAAGGAATAGATTTATTAATATTATTAATTAAAGTTTCTGGAATAACAAAATCACCATAAGTAAAAGTTAATTTTTCATTTCCAGTAAACCCACTTCCTCCATAAGTATATTCTAAAGAAGAAATACTACTATCAACAATATTCATTCTCAAAGAAGATGGATCAATAAATAATGGATAAGAAATAATTCCTAAGCTATCACCTAAATTAATAATATCACCTGTTGTGTATAAATAATTATCTTTTTTTAAAAGAATTTCACTAGAAATAGAAAAATTAACAATTTCATTAATTGATTTACTAATTTGTTTATTTAAAGTGACATTATAGGAATCATCAAAACTAAAACAATATGTCTTATCATCTTTTTGATAATAAACTTCTGCCTTTTCTAAACCATTTTTTTCACCTTCAGAAATATAATAAGTTTCTTTAATAAAATAATTATCTTTTTTACTTAGATAAGTTTTTCTTCCACCTTCCCAAGCTGAATCAATACTTTCAATTACAAATGAAGATGAATTAACCTTATTTAAATATGATTTAATTTCTTCATTATCTTTAGAAGGAGTTTTTTTACTTACATCATTAATGATATTAGCTTCATTAACAGAAGTGTCTATACGATAATAAAAGAATTCACCAGTATCTTTATCTTGCATAATTCCTGTAAAAAAATGCATATTAGTTACTTTATTATCATTTACTTCCACTTGAATTTTTAAGCATTTATATTTAGCGAATATATTTGCTTGAGTAATTGAATACGCTAAAGCCTGCGCGGATGAGCCAAGATAAATATAATAACGATCATCATTATTAAGTTTTCTAAATTTATCTAATTCAAATCCATCCTTACCCACTAATTTAAAAGAAGAATATTTTTTAGTAGTATCTTGATTAACAACCTCATTTTTACCATTAACACCAATTAGTTTTAAATCATTATCATTAATCTTTTTATATGTTTCTACATAAGGAACATTTTCTTCATTAATAGTGGTTATTCTAATATAAGAAGAATATAAATCAACATTACTATAACCATGTAATAACGCTCTATTATAATCTAAAGTATAATCATAAATTGCTGAAACAAATGAAACATCAGTAAATAAATTATTTGCTTTATTTTCAAGTGTTTCCGTTGGCTTAGACCAATCATTTAAAAACTTATCAACACATTCTATCGAAGAAGTCAAAACATTTTTTATCGCAACTTTTCCACCTTCTGGAGTATAATATCTTTTCGTTAAAGCATCTTGATATTGTAACTCAAATGTTAAATTATTATTTTCTAAATAAAATACAACTTGACTAAGACCAGAAGAAAAATCTAATTGAGATGATAATTTTTCGATTAAATTAGTATTATTTGAATAATACTTATCATCAATTTTTTCAAAAGAAATACCATTTAAAGATAAATCTGATAATTTATTAATAAAAGCTAATGACGTTAACTCTTGACGAGTTTGCTCTTCATTAAAAGTTTGACCTTTTAATTCGATTTCATTATTCTCTACAATTTGATAATCATAAGCATATACTTTATCATCTAAAGCATTTAATAACATCGCTCCATTATTTAAATAGCCAATATAATAATACTTACTAGTAATCACATCTTGAAAAGTATTTTCACCTAAAACATATTCTAAAGTAAAATTACCTTGTGTCATTTTGTTTAATGTATCAAGAATATAATCTCCATTAAAATTATTTATTGATTCACTTGAGTCACTATCAAAAGATGATGAAGAAACTTCGCAACCAGTAAATAATAAGCAAGGAATTAATAAAAACAAACTTTTTCTTTGCATAACTCTCTCCTAATCATATAATGATTAGAGCATATAAAAGAAAAAAAAGCAATTTAATTTGCTTTTTCTTCAAATTCTATTCCCCTTTTAATTCAAAAAGAATATCTCTAAGTTCAGAAGCCTTTTCAAAATCAAGATTTCTAGCCGCTTCACGCATTTGTTTTTCCACTTGTTTAATATAAGATTCTTTTTCTTTACGAGTAAGTTTATTAGATTTATTAGTAACTTTATCTTTAATTTTTAAAGGTAAACGAATTTCTTTAATAATTGTTTTTGGAGTTATATGATGCTCAAGATTATATTCTTCTTGAATCTTTCTTCTTCTGGAAGTTTCTTCAATTGCTTTTTGCATTGAATCAGTAACTTTTGAAGCATACATAATAACCTTACCATGCTCATTTCTAGCGGCTCGACCAATCACTTGAATTAAAGATCTTTCACTTCTTAAAAAGCCTTCTTTATCAGCATCTAATATACAAATTAAAGATACTTCTGGAATATCTAATCCCTCTCTTAATAAGTTAATACCTACTAAAATATCATATTTACCTTTTCGTAAATTATAAATAACTTCTGTTCTTTCTAAGGTTTTAGTTTCATTATGTAAATAAACAACTTTTAGGCCTTGCTCTTTTAAATAAGAAGTTAAATTTTCTGCATCTTTAATTGTCATAGTGACAATCATTACTCTTTCATGATTATCAATAACTTTTTTGGCTTCTCCAATAATATCATAAACTGGATTTTCAACATTTCTTACATCAATTAAAGGATCAAGAAGTCCAGTAGGACGAATAATTTGTTCGACAACTTCACCACCAGTTTGTTCTAATTCATAATCCCCTGGAGTCGCGGAAGTACAAATAATTTGATTAATTTTGCTTTCAAATTCTTCAAAATTTAATGGTCTATTATCTAAAGCAGAAGGAAGTCTAAATCCATATTCAACTAAAGTTTCTTTTCTTGCTCTATCACCATTATACATACCTCTTATTTGAGGTAAACTAACATGGCTTTCATCAACAATTAACAAATAATCTTTTGGAAAATAATCAAATAAAGTAAAAGGTGTTTGGCCTGGCTTTCTTTTATCAATATGACGAGAATAATTTTCAATACCTGGGCACATACCAAATTCAAGTAAAGTTTCCATATCACGATTAGTTCTTTGTGATAATCTTTCTTCTTCTAAATATTTTCCATTAACATGAAAATATTCTAATCTTTCTTTTAATTCTTCTTTAATAGTTTGAACCGCTTCATTAATTCTTTTTTGTGTAGAAGCATGTTCATGGCTAGGGAAAACTGGATATTCTTCATACGTATGAATAATTTCACCTGTTAAAGGATTAACTGCAACAAGTTCTTCAATAGTATCAAATTCATCTAATAAAATTTTAATAACATATTCACTTGTTGAAGAAGGCGCAATTTCAATAACATCACCATTAACTCTAAAAGTACCTGGTGTTAAATCCAAATTATTCCTAGAATATTGATTATCAACTAATTTATTAATTAAATCTTTACGATCAATTTCTTCACCTTTATGTAAAAAGAAAACTAAAGATTGATATTCTTGAGGATCACTTAATCCATAAATAGAAGCCACTGATGCAACAATAATTGTATCACTTCTTTCTAAAACCGAATTAATCGCTGAAGCTCTCATAATTTCAATTTCTTCATTCATCACAGCATTTTTTTCAATATAAGTATCAGTAGAAGGAAGATATGCTTCTGGTTTATAAAAATCAAAGTTTGAAACAAAATATTCCACACGATTATGAGGGAATAATTCTTTAAATTCAGCGTATAATTGACCTGCTAAAGTTTTATTATGTACTAAAACTAAAGTAGGTTTATTAATTCTATTAATAACATTAGCCACTGTAAAAGTTTTACCTGTACCAGTTGCTCCAAGTAAAACTTGAAATTTTTGTTTTTTATTTAATCCATCAACTAATCTATCAATGGCTTGAGGTTGATCACCTGTTGGTTTATAAGAAGATATCAATTCAAATTTATTTTGTTTCATTCTTTTTTCCTACTTTATTAAGTTCTTGTAAAGCTTTAAAACCTTCTCCTCTAACAGAAGACGCTTTAGTGACTGTAACAAAAGCAGAAGGATCAACTTTAGCAATAATATCCATCAAAATATAGTATTCTCTAATATCTAAAGTAACTTGTAAAATATTTACTTCATCTTTAGTGTATCCACCTATTCCATTAATAATGGTTGAGCCTCTTTCTAATTCTTCAATAACAAAACTATTAATTTCTTCATTCTTTTTAGAAATAATATTAACAATCATATTAGATTCACTGTCAAACAAACGATTAATCATAATCGATGCTACAAAAGCAGAAATTATCCCAATTAAAGTAACTGATAAATTCTTAGAAAAAATAAAACCAATTAAAATAATTGCCGAATCAATAATAAATGAAACATGGGAAGTTTTAAAACCAAAGAATTTTTGTAACGCTAAAATAATGACATCTACCCCACCAGTTGATCCACCACCTAAAAAAGTTAAACCAACACCAGTCCCTACTAATACTCCACCAATTAACGCAGCAATAAAAATATTAATTGATCCACTAACCTCACTTAAACTACCTAAAGTTAAAAAAGTATTTTCATGAAGAAAAGTTCCAAGCATTACCGAAAAAGGATAAACAATTGCCGAAATTACTGTTTTTAAAGCAAATTTTGTACCTAATAATAACCACCCTAAAAGAAAAAATGTCCAAGTTAAAATAGTAATAAACATTTCCTTATCTAAAGAATGAAATATTTCATTAAAAATAATTCCAAGCCCAGAAATACCACCAGAAACAATATCATAAGGAACTAAAAATAAACCTGTACTAATCCCTAAAATAAAAGATCCTAATATACATAAAAAAATTCTTTTTATTAATAATTTTTTTTCTTTAGTTAGTTTCATTATTTTTAACCTCATATTTTAAATACGCATTAATAAATTCATCAATATTACCATCTAAAACACTTTTAACATCAACCGTTTCATAATTTGTTCGATGGTCTTTTACCATTGTATATGGACAAAAAACATAAGATCTAATTTGACTTCCCCATTCAATATTTTTTTGTTCACCTTGAATAGAAGAAATCTTCTTTTTTTGTTCTTCTTGTTTCAATAAATATAAACGTGATTTTAAAATTGATAATGCCGTTTCACGATTTTTAATTTGATTTCTTTCATTTTGGCAAGTCACAACAATTCCTGTAGGAATATGAGTCATTCTAACTGCAGAATCAGTTTTATTAACATTTTGTCCACCCGCTCCAGAAGAACGATATGTATCAATTTTTAAATCTTTTTCATCAATAGTAATATCTATATTATTAGAAATTTCTGGAGTAACTTCTACTGAAGCAAAAGAAGTATGCCTTCTTCCTGATGCATCAAAAGGAGAAATTCTTACTAAACGATGTACTCCTTTTTCTGATTTTAATAAGCCATAAACATTTTTACCTTTAATCATGAAAGAAACACTTTTAAGTCCTGCTCCATCACCTTCAAGATAATCAATCATTTGAATTTTAAAATCATGTTGTTCTGCATAACGAACATACATTCTATAAAGCATTTCTGCCCAATCTTGTGATTCAGTTCCACCCGCTCCAGGATGAATATCAATAATTGCATTACTATCATCATATTCACCCACAAGCAAAACATCTATTGAAAACTTATTAAATTCTTTTTCAATAGATTCAACTTCACTTGAAAGAATTTGATGAAGTTCTTCATCATAACTATCTTTAAGTAATGTATATGTTTCTTCGAGTTCATTAATACTAGTTAAAAAAGATTTATATCTATTAATTTTATCGTTAATAAAATTAAATTGATTAATCTTTTTTTGTGCTTCTCTTAAATTATCCCAAAAGTGTTCACTATTAATTTCTTTATCTAATTCACTAGATTTTAATGCTAACTTATCGAGGTCAAAGAGAATCACCTAACTCATAAAGTGAGCCTTTAATTTTTTCAATAATACTCCTTACTTCAAAAAGTTCTAACATTATTTATCTTCTCCTTTATTTTCAGGATTATTAGCTTCTTCTAATTGTTTCTTTTCTTCAGCAATTTCTGCTTCTGTTTTAACTCTTACTTGTGCTCTAATTAAACCTAAAGTAACTTCATCAGAAATAGTTTCAATCATTTCATCAAACATTTGGAAACCTTCTCTTACGTAATCTTGTAAAGGGTTAGTTTGTGCATAACTTCTTAAATGAATACCTTCTCTTAATTTTGACATTGAATCAATATGAGTTGTCCAGTTACGATCAATTCTTGATAAAGCAACCATTTTTTCAACTTGATCAGCAGCTCCTTCAGGCCAAGTATTTCTTTTTTGATTATAATAAGATAATAATAAAGCAGCAATATCATCAGTAGCTTCATCTAATGGAGCATCAGTATAACCTTCTTCATTAAATGAACCTTCTGGTAAATATTTAGGTTCAAGATTTGCCTTTAATAATTTACCATCTAAGAATTTTTCTCTTTCTTCACCATTTAAAGAAGCATTAACAATCTTTTTAGCGGTATTATGGAAATATTCACAAATAGTATCATAAATACTATCAGAATATAAAACCTTATCTCTTTGTTCATACATAATTTTTCTTTGTTGTCTTAAAACATCATCATAATCCATCAAAGATTTACGAGTATCAAAGTTTTGACCTTCAATTTTCTTTTGTGCAGAAGTAATCGCATTTGTTACCATCTTGTTATTTAAGCCTTCATCACCTAAAGATAAGAAAGCATTTCTTAACATATCAGAACCAAATCTTAAAATAAGTTCATCATCACAACATACAAAGAATCTAGAATATCCTGGATCACCTTGACGTCCAGAACGACCTCTTAATTGGTTATCAATACGTCTTGCTTCATGACGTTCAGTACCAATAACACATAATCCAGCAGCATGATGAACATCAGCAGTATCTTTAATTTCTCTTACTCCAGGGCCAAGTTTAATATCAGTACCACGACCAGCCATATTTGTAGCAATTGTAATTGCTCCCATTTGACCAGCTTGTTCAATAATATGAGCTTCCCTTTCATGGTTTTTAGCATTTAAAACTTCATGAGGAAGACCTTCTTTATTTAATAAATTAGATAACATTTCACTTTTTTCAACTGAAACAGTACCAACAAGAATAGGTTGACCTAAAGCGTGACGTTTTTTAATTTCATTAACAATAGCCTTATATTTAGCTTCTTCAGTTCCATAAACCATATCAGTATCATCACATCTAATTAATGGTTTATTAGTTGGAATGACCACAACATTCATATTATAAACTTTTTGGAATTCTTCTTCTTCAGTTTTAGCAGTACCAGTCATACCAGCAATCTTATCATATAAACCAAAGAAGTTTTGATATGTAATAGTAGCCATAGTAATAGTTTCTTGTTTAATCTTCACATTTTCTTTAGCTTGAATAGCTTGTTGAAGACCATCAGAATATTCTCTTCCTTTTAATACACGGCCAGTGAATTGATCAATAAGATGAATTTCACCATCACTAACCATATATTCAACATTTCTTTTCATAACATAATTTGCTTTTAAAGCTTGTTGAATTCTATGAACTAAATCTTGGTTAGCAGGATTAGAAGAGTCGTAAATATTCTTAACACTAAAAGCTTTTTGAGCAGCATCAACACCACTATCAGTTAAAGCACAAGTTTTAGTTTTAATATCAATTGTAAAATCTTTTTCTTTTCTTAAAGATTTAACAAATCTATCAGCAAAAATATAAGTTGAAGCGGAAGCTCTTTCACCACCAGAAATAATTAAAGGAGTTCTTGATTCATCAATTAAAATAGAGTCAGCTTCATCAACAATTGCATAATGAAGACCTCTTAAAACACGTCTTTCAATTGTTTGAGCCATATTATCTCTAAGATAATCGAAACCTAATTCTGAGTTAGTTGTATAAGTAATATCTGCTAAATAAGCTTGCTTTTTACCATTTGTATCTTTTTCTCTTAAGTTAACATCAACTGTTAAACCTAAAAATTGATATACTTTTCCCATTAATTCACAGTCTCTACTTGCTAAGTATTCATTAACAGTAACTACGTGAACACCCTTACCTTCTAAGGCATTTAAATAAACAGGCATTGTTTCAGTTAAAGTTTTACCTTCACCAGTTTTCATTTCTGCTACATCACCTTGATGTAAAACAATACCACCCATAACTTGAACTTTAAAAGGAAATTCATTTCTTACTCTTTTACAAGCTTCTCTAACAACTGCAAAAGCTTCTGGAAGAATATCATCAAGAGTTTGTCCTTCACTTAATAAATCCTTAAAATAAGGAGTTTTATTTTTTAATTCTTCATCGGATAATTTTGCCATTTCATCTTCATAAGATAAAACCTTATCCGCAATACGTTCAATTTTCTTTAATCTTCTTGCATCAATTCTTAATAACTTATCTAAAAAACTCATATTCAAAAGTTCCTTTCTTAATAAACGTTTATTTAAATTATACATTATATAACTTTATCTTAAAAGATAAAGAATAAGAAAAGTAAATTAAAATTTGCTTAAATAAGCATAAAATACGAGTTTTTTATTAATTTTTAACATTATTTCTAATAATTTTGAATTATAGTTTTCAAAAAGAGTTGATTTACCATATTTATAATAAAGTACAACCAACTCTTTGTTTTATCTAAATAATTATTAATTGCAAAAATTGAAATTATTATAAATATAATTGTTAATAATATTTTTAATGCTTTTTTCATTAAAATCTATCTCCTATATAAACCTTGTAAGTTGCATTTTATCTAAATTTATTAACAACCATTGCAATTAACCAAAGAATGCCCAAAACTAACCCTAATAATACAAACATTGTAATACTTCCAACTATTGCGTTTTTAAATGTCATTCCTTCAGGATTGTTTCCAAAAGCAGCAGAGATTGACATTAATAAACAATATAGACAATATTTAATAAATTCCCACATAGTTTATATCCTCCTAAAAATATTTATTATTTAATTTTATTTATTCCTTTTTCAGCCAACAATTTATATTGTTTTTTTAAATTAATTGTTAATCTATTCTTATACTTTGAATTAGTAAATTTTATCCAATTCATATCTTCATCATTAATTAATTCTTTAAAAAATTCTAAATACTTTTTATCTTTCTTATTAACAATACATTTTAAAGCAATAAGTGAACACCAATATTTACTATCTTCATTCAGCTCACCAAACCATGCTTTAGGTATTAGATTTTCTTTTTTAATAAGATTAAAAATACTATTATCAATTTTTTCAATATTTGCTTTTGCTAGCATTTTAATTATTGATTCTGCCGATTGTGTCATAGGGCAAGAAATAATACTTTCATACAAATCAATATATTCTAAAGCATTAATTTTAGCCATAGTTTCACAAATATTAAGTAAATACATTTCATCTATAGGAACTTCATAAACATCATTAATAAAAGAATGATATATTTTTACTAAATACGGGATACTATCCTTATAATATTTATCGCATAATGAACTTAAAATAAGAATTTTATTATAAATGCTTGAAAATAATTCACTATACTTTAAAATCACTTCTAATATTTCTATTTTGTTTTCTTTAAAAGGACATACATCATAATATTGAAATTTCAATTTTACTTTATATTTTTTTAGTTCTTTATTTAAAGCTTTTAATATATCAAGATCTTTATTTTTTTTCATTTTTTTCTCCAAATTTGCCATGGTAAATTTTTTATCGCATATGCAGATGCTTTCAACGCTGAAGAAACTTTAGTTTCTAATCTAACATATATTATATTAGTGCCATATCCCATACTTAAATATCTATTTAATTAATCGAGTATGCTTTATAGAAAAGTAAATTATTAATTTTTTAACAATATTTTACCTTCCATGCTGTCTTTCAAGGATCCATTCCAAATAGCAACAAATGATATACTCCCAACATATAATCTTTACCACGATTTATCAATGCTAATGAATTAAAAATGGCATTTAATGAACATAAAATATATTTCATTGTTTTGTAGTTTTTCCATACATATCACCTGTTATACAACCAAATGTAAAAATAAATACTGCTACAATTCCTAATAAGATAATTGCTTTTATAACATCTTTATATAGTGAAATAACAAACATAATCACTGATAAAACAAACAAACAATAACCTATTACTTCAGTTATAAATGTTTTTTTAGAAATAATATGTTTTTCCTTGGAATACATAATTATAAAGAATAATTTATGCTTGAATTCAAAGAAACTTTTTTGTTTATTATATAAAAATTCATACTTATCAACTGAATAAATATTCACAAATGACACAAATAGAATTAATGATAAAAAGAAGTATGAAGCAATAATAGTACCCAACATATCAGAATCCAATAAAATTTCCGTTTGGGTTAATAATTGAACTAGCTCTAGCATAAATTCCTCCTCCTATACCTCCAATGAAAATACCTGGAAGTGTCATTTTAAGCAAACTTTCCATTCCAACCATACCAACAACATGTTTTAATGCATTTTTACCTGCAAATGCAATAAATGCAGAAGTTGTTTGACCTTGCATCCAACCATTTTTTCCAATCTTTCCACATATTGCTCCAACGCCAGCATTAAAAATTAATCCGCCTAATGTAATTTTTCCACCACTCATTGCTTGTGTTCCAGCATAATTTGCCATGCTTAGAACAGAGTTAATACCCATTTGAATTCCTACTCCTAAAGGACTCGCTGCAACAGCTCCACTGATAGCACCAGTTAAAGTACTCATTAAAAATGCATTTGCAAAATCATTGATATTTCCACCTGAAACAGCAGTTGAAATACCAGCACCAATACCACCAGTTGTAGCTCCAATTGCTGCTCCTGCTAATACTACAGATAAAGCACCACCAGTAAAAATTGAACCAACTATGCAACCAGCAATAATAGCAACGCCACCTACAATTTTTAATGTTGTAGATAACCACTCAGGCATATGTCCGGATTCATCCGAATAATTCACAGGATCATTATTACAATAAGAATATAAGTTTAATCCATTAACATTTTCAGGATTTAAATATTCTAATGAATCTGGTGAAATAAATCTTCCAATTTCAGGATCATAATATCTACTTGTTAAGAAATATAATCCTAATACTCTATCATAGTAATATCCTCTATATCTAAATGGATTCAAATTACCAACTGACGATTCATCTAAATCTTCTTCAAGTGTTGACGTTAATACTTTATGTCGTCCATATGCATCATATACATATTTATTTACTAAATTACCATCTTCATTATATATAGCGGTGATATCACCTTGAATATTTCTTTGATAAAAATATCTAGCTCCATTATAAATAAAACCAACTAGTCTTTCAAGAATGTAAATAAAAGTTAACTTGTTGTCTGACAAAATTCTATTACCATCTAAAATGGTAAAAAACATATCATATGGGTGTCTATTTATTCTTCTTTCAAAAAACATTCCATCAAAATTTCTTCTAATATAAGAATATCTATTATCAAAGTTATATAAAGTACCATCTTTATTCCATCTAACATCCATGCCTTTATATGTTGTAGGTCTTCCCATATCATCATAAATAAAGTTTTTATCATTATATTTAATCAATTGATCATTTAAACTATCCTTTTTATACAAAAATGTATCAACATTTAATGGATCAAATAAATCATTATCTAAGCTATATTTATATTCTTTTCTTAATAAAATATTTCCTCGTTTATCATATTTATAAACAATAGTTTTATCTAATAAAGGATTATCTTCTCTTATTAAGCGGTTTAATGAATCATAATGATATCTTGTTTCTTCTTCGTTTGTTATAACTTTAATAATGTTTCCATTTACATCATATTCATAAGAATTTGTTTCAATAGTATTTTCTTTAAGTAATACATTATGTTCTTTAATTAAAGAAAGAGCATTGTCTTCACTAGTCAAATACTCATATTCATCTTTAATAAATTCATTATTATTTAATTTTAAATTTTGAGAATTTATTCTATTTAAAGAATCATATTTGAATTCTTTATCAATTAAAAAATCATCAACACTTAAATTAACTTTTTCTAATAAAGATTTATTATTTTCATCATAAATATAATTATAATTTAATTTATGAGAGTTATAAGAATTTGTTTCTTTAATTAATCTATTTCTTGTATCGTAAGCAAGAGTTTTTGAATATCTGGAAGAATCAACTTCACTTATAACATTATTATATTTATCATATTCATAAATTTTGTTTACAGAAGAATCACTACATTTAATATTTGTAATATTATCATTTTTATCATAAGTATATGATTTATAACTAGAATCTTTGTATTCTCTTTTTAAGTAACCATCAATATCATAAATTTTGCTACTTACAAAACCATTATTAAAAGTATTTGTTATTTTTGAACCAAAATAAACATTTGCTTCTTGTAATGTGAAATTATCATCATATTTTGTATTAACATATTCATTATCATTAATTAATATTGATGTTCTTCTTCCTTGCTTATCATATTTATAATCTACTTTAAATCCATCATGTTCAATAGATGTTAATAAATTTCTTTTATAATTAAATCTATTTACACTATTAATTCCATCAACATCACTAGATATTGATAGCAATTGATTTGTATTAAAATCATATCCATAATTAATAACCGTTTTGGAAGGAGAAATAACTTTAGTTTTTAATCCTCTAGTGTATTTTATTTCAGTTGAAGGAACTAATCCATTTTTATCTTTTAATACACCATCTAAATTAATGACATTACCATTTTCATCATATTCATATCTTTGTTTTAAACATAATGTTGGTTCTTTTTTATTATATTCTTTTTTAACTAATAATTGTCCTAAACCATTATATTCATATTCAACAACATTACCTAAATAATCTTCTTGGTAAGTTAAATTATTATTCGCGTCATAATTAAATTTTGAAACCATTGTTTCTTTATGTTCAATATCTAGAGTAGTAACTATTGTTGGGTTATCATTTTGATAATCAGAATATGTTATTTCACTTAATCCATTTATACTTTTAATTAAATGATTGTTTTTATCATAGCTATATTTATGACCATTTATTCTAGTAATAAACATTGAAGTAATATTTTCAAGAGTAGTGCTATTATTAGATCTTAAAATTATTTTTTGGCCTTTTGGAACAATAAATGTACAAACAATCGTATTTTTATATTCATAAAATGTTTGAGAAACATTTTTTAACAATGTTTCATTTTCATTCAAAATATCAAAATTAAATTCAATACTTTTTTTGTTTTCTAAAGAATCAGTATGTTCAATTACATAGGCAAAAAAGCCAGTGATATTATCTTCTTTTTCAATTACAAATGATGTGGAAAATCCACTTTCTTTAATATCCTTTATTAAATCAGTTTTTTTATTAAAAGAGTATTCTCCAAGACAATATTGACCATCATAGTCACTAATTACATAATTATTTTTATGATCAACACTCTTTATTAATCTTCCTGCACTATCAAATTGATATAAATTAGTTTTATGATATTGATTATTATGAATTTTAGTAATATTTTCTGTTGTTAATCCATTTTCAAAAGTATAAGTAAAAACATTGCCTTTTGACATTGTTCCACTAAAAGGATCATTAATTTCATCAATTTCACCAGTGAAGTATTCTTCAATTTTATTAACTTTTTTACTTGAATCAATATATAGTCTAATAACTTTACCATAAATATCATTAATATAAAATATATTGTTAGAATTAATAAACTGATATTGATTATCATTTATTGTTAACGATAAGGAACTATATCCATTAGTAGAGCCATTATTTAATTTAACAACTCGTCCAAACTGATCAATAATTCTACACAAGAAATTATTATCATCGTATTCAAATTTTATTTTCTCTAATTTACTTTCTACACTTAAAATTTTATCTCTATCATTTCCACTTCCATATACTATATCAATAGAATTACCATATCCATCTTGAACTAAAATTAATCGACCAAATTTATCGAATCCTAATAAATTATTACTTGTATCTAATAATATATCGTGTACTTTATCTTCTGAAACATCACCAATAAAAATTAACCCTTCTTCATTTCTATATTCAAATTGTACTTCTTGATGATTATTTCCAACTAAAACAAATGGTGTTCCATTTTCTTCGTAAAAGATTTTACTTTTTTCAACATACACTTTGCCTTTTGTTTCTTGATAATACCATCTTTCTAACAATAAATGGGTAAATCCATCACCATCTATATAATGAATCGTATTTGTTTTTAATGGATCTATAAACCCACCTATTTTAATAATGTATTGATGTAAACTTGTTTTCCAACCTTTTGTTAAACATTTATTTCTTGTATCAACACTTCTAGAAAATAATAAGTTTGAATTTAATATTAAATCTATAGGCAGCGACAAGGCATTATGGTTAATTTTACCAATATTTTTCTTATGAATAAATTGACCATTTCCTACATTAAAAAAAGTTGTTCCAGCATCTTGAATAAAATCTTTGGTTGTTTCAAAAGGACTATCATCTAATTCATAATTTAAAATTAATGATGGCTTACTTCCATTAATTAATCTTGTATAGACATCTATACAATCTCTTCCTTCAAAAGATGATTTAGCATTACTTAAAGTAAATTTTGTTGTTCTCACACTACCTTGAAATAATTGCTTTACAATCTTAGTAATATTAAAAGTTAAGACAAAACTATTATTCATTTGGCATTTTGCACTAAATGAGCCATTTGTCAATATATAATCACTATTACCATGCACATTTTTATATGGCAATTTTAATATGACTTCAAAATTAGAACTACTTTTTCCTCTTCTTTCAATTTCATTCATAATTCCTGATAAATCAATATTAATAGCTAAATTATATGATTTTGATGAAACAAAACCTACTTTAGCATATCCAGTCTTATCAACATATGATTGACTATATGAATTGTTAAATATAAAACAATCCATTGATACTGTTTCAATTGATGGATCCAAAATAATTGGAAACTTTCTTTTTGATGAATTCATCCATTGTTTTGAAGGAGTTACTTTTAAAATATAATTATTTTCATCTATTTTATTTAGTTTCACTTTAATATTTTTTGATTCTTTGTTATTAGAATCAAACATAATAAATTCACTTAATTTGAATACTTCTTTTTTTGTTTTTTTATCTAAAAAGAAATACTGATTATTTTTTTCTTCTAAAATTAAATTTGTTATTTCTAAATTATATAAATATTTATAGATATCTTTTTGTTGATGAATAATAATATTTTCTTTCACTTTATTATCGTCCACTAATAATTCGATATCATCCTCATTATTAAATTTTTTTATGAATAAACTTGTTTTATTTTTCTTAACTATTTCACTATCTTTAGTTAAATTAAAAGTAATTTTTACTTGATGATTATTATCAAAATATAAAAATCCATTATCTAAAATTTTAATTTTTGTTTTCATTTTCTTCTTCCTTATTTTTAAAAATTTGTTTTATTATTTGATTTGTACCTGTTGCACTGCTTCCACTTATAATACCAATTTCTAATGCAAGATAAATGTTATCCACATTAAGGATCTCTGGAGCAGTAAAATAAATTAATATACCTAAAATTCCTCCAAATAGAGAAACTAATAAAGGAATTAATTTATATGTTTCTTTTTTGTTTTTAAATATTATTTTATAAATTTCACCTAAAATATAGCAAAGAATAACTATAATTGGCACACTAGCAAAATTCATTTTTCCTCCTTTTTATGTAGTGTCTAATTTACTCATTTCATCAACTCGTTTTGTTACATTACTGACTGATTCTTCAACTTTAGCAAGGCGTTGTAAGATATTACGATCACACTCATCAACTTTATTTAAATTTTTTTCAACCCTATCTACACAAGCCTTGATATAACCAATATCAGAAAACATCACACCTTCTTGCTTACCATTATCTTTTTGCTCTTTCTTTTCACTTCTTTTAAAAGCTAAATAAGCAAATGTAATGCTAGATATTGATGCTAAAAAATTGATTAAAATCATAATTGATTCAAAGTTCATAGTTTTCACCTCCTCTACATAAATAAGGAGTCAAAAACACTAAAAGTTAACCTTTCACTATAATTCTTTTTCTAACATTATTTTTAATTTATTCATTGATTTAGCTAATGTTTTAGATATAAATTGTCTAGTCACATTTAATTCTTTAGCAACTTCTATTTGTTTTTTATCTTCAAAATACACTTTAAAAATTATTTCTTTTTGTCTAGAAGATAATTTATTAATAGCCTTTTTGATTATTTTAAAATCATATTTTTCTTCTTTATTTATACAATACGCTTCATCAAAAGAAACATACTTTCTTTGATGATATCTTTCTTTTTCATAAGCATGATATTCATCTATTAAATACTGATGTCTAATTTCTTCACTAACAGATTTATCAAATAGTATTTTATATGTAGTTTTATCCATAAAAAATTTAACATGTTTTAATTCATGTTTTTTATTAATAAAATCTAGTTTTACTTCTATTTGTTCACTCATAAAAATTCTCCCTCATATTTTTAAAAGCTTTCTTATATCCTTAATGAGAATTTTTATACTTATATAATTTGCTAATTATTACAGTTTTTGATAAAGTATAAATTACATTAAACATAATTTTTAAGCGTATTAAAATTACGCTAAAAGTTTATCTTTAAAATAAAAAAAGACCGGTCTAAATCGGTCCAATTAACAAGAGTAGTATGAGGGTGAAGTAAAATGAATTTAAAAGATTATATCAATATGATAATCAAATTGAAAATTGAATCTAAAAAAGGAGATTTTCTTTTAGCAATAATTGATGCGTTTATTAGAGATCCATTCGCTAATGAAACAATTGAAAATCCATTATTAAAATATGAAAGTACAGAAACTTTACGTGGATTATGCAATGGAAATAAAACTTTAAGTAGACAATGTGCTAGTGAAATATATAGTTTATATGATAAAAATAAATTGATGGAATTTTTCTATCAACGTACTGATAATTTTGAAGATTTAAAAAATAGTATTATTCTTTTCGGCTTTGAAATAGATGAAGATGATATTCCTTCTACGCTTGCAGACTTATTAGCAAGAATTATTGAAGACATTTCTAAAGGTATTTCACAAACATATCCACCTTTAAAAAAAATCAATATTCATAATTTAAATAAAGATGCTTTTAAAAACATCTATATAAAAGATGAATTTTTGCATATTGATAATCAGATATTTCAATTACCTAACTATACAATAAAAATAGATTATTCACTTCCTTATATAAATGAATTAATTAAAGTTTATAGTAAATTAAGTGGTCATTTAATTAATAATGTTGAAGATCTAAAAAATTATCCTGAATATGAAAATCACTTTAATGAACAAATTAAATGTTATTATTATGCTGAAAATATGAGAAACTCTATCAAAACATTATTTAGTGATGGTGAAGAACATTTTAACATTTTAAAAGAAGAAATTTTTGATTCCATTTATGAAACATATGAAGATTTATCACAAATAAATAGTTATCAAAAATTAAAAAACGTATTAGAAATGGTCATAAAAGCCACATTAAATAGTTCTATTCTTCTAAATATAAAAGGACTTATTACTACTAAAGAAAAGAAAGGCATATGTCATATTTTAGTTAATGAAGGTCGTATTAGATCTTGGTAATAAAATCTTTATTGATTTTACCCTTAATAATGTAATGATAAATTCCTATCGACATAGCTAAAATTGCAAATAGCCATGCTAAAGGATCTGAAAAGCATAATCCAATATATGAGTTTCTACTAATTGGATTATTAGGGTTAATTAAAGAAGGCATAAATTGACAAATAAGAAGTCTACCAATTAGTTCAACCACCCCAGAAATAAAAGGATAAATTGGTTTTTCAATTCCTTGTAAAACATTTCTAAAAATAAATAAAAAGCCAAGAAAAATATATAATGAACAATCCACAAACATATATATTGTCGCATAAAAAATAACATCTTCATTAATACTCTCTTTGTTTAAAAATAAATATATAAATGTTCCGTTAATAGAAGTTAATATTCCAATAGAAGAAACAATTAAGCAAGAAATTAACATAATTTTAATCGCAGATTTAATTCCTTGTTTAATACGATTATTATCTTTCGCTCCATAATTTTGGCCAGTAAATGATAACATAGCCGCCCCTAAAGCGGCAAAAGGTGTCATTAAAAAATCATTATATTTAACCGCTACTCCATATCCAACTTGAGCAGAATGCACTTCTACATTATCAAAATTAATAACTGATTTTTCTAAAAAGATTAAACCAATTGCTAAAATTGAAAATTGGAAAGCTAAAGGTAAACCTAATTTTAAATGTTGAACAATAGAATAAAAATCAATTTTAAAATCTTCTTTTTTTAATCTTAAAAAATCATATCTACAAAATGTATAAATAAAACAACCTATCGCGGCAATAAATTGAGCAATAACAGTGGCAATACCTGCTCCAAAAACACCCCATTTAAACACAACAATAAATAAAAGATCTAAAAAAACATTTAAAATAGTTGAACCAATTAAAAACAACAAAGGTGTTAAACTATCACCAATACTTCTTAAAACACTAACAATTAAATTATAAAAAATTTGACTAATCATTCCTGCATAAATCACAAATAAATATGTATATGCATATTGATAAGCTAAATTATCTTGATTAATACCAATAAGTGAAAGAAGAGAAGGCATAATAGGTAAACAAATACCAGTTAAAATACAAGAAATCAAAAAAGCTAAAAATATTTGTATTGCAAAAGATTTTCTCGCTCCTACATAATCTTTTTCACCTATTTTATTACTAGTAACTACACTAAAACCAGCTGTACAACCAAAAGCAAATTGTATAACAATATAAAATAAACCATATACATCATTAACACCCGCTACTTCTTGACTAGTTAAATTTTGACCAACAATAATAGAATCAGAAATAGTATATATTTGTTGGAAAATTAAACTAATAAAAATAGGTAGCATAAAAACAAGTATTGATTTAGTAATCTTTCCACTTGTTAAATCAATAGGTTTAAATAAAGATAATAATTTTTCTTTTAGCATATTATAAATGTAATAATAAAACTAATTCTCTTAATACTTTACAAGCAACCGCTGTAGATACTCCGCTTTGATCATAATGAGGTGATAATTCAACCATATCCGCACCAACAATATTATGTAAACCTCTCATATCTAAAATTGCTTGTTGAAGTTCTTTATAAGTAATTCCACCTGCTTCAGGAGTACCAGTACCAGGAAAAACACTTGGATCAAGAACATCTAAATCAATCGTAATATAAACTGGTTTATCTTTTAATTCTTCAATACATTTATCTAAACCAACTAAATCAAATTTTCTTAAATGTGTATGACCTTCACTAGCCCATTTAAATTCACTAGAATCACCAGATCTAATACCAAATTGATAAATTCTACCATCCCCTAATAAGTCATAACACTTTCTTAAAACAGTAGCATGAGAAAGTTCTCTTCCTAAAAATTCCTCTCTTAAATCTGTATGAGCATCAAAATGAATAATATGTAAATCTGGATATTTTTTAACATATTCTCTAATAGTTCCTAATGTGACTAAGTGTTCACCACCAATCATCATAGTTTTTTTATTATCATCAAGAATTAATTTAGTAACACGAGAAATTTCATCTAAATCTTTTTCTACATCACCCATTGGTAAATCAAGATCACCAATATCACAAGTATTATAATTTTTTAAATCCATATCAAAATATGGCGAATACCATTCTAAACCAATTGAATCTTGTCTAATAGCAGGACCGGCAAATCTAGTTCCTGGTCTAAATGAACAAGTTGCATCCATTGGTGAAGAGAAAATAACAACACTGGATTCTTCATAATTTTTATCACAGCTTTGAAAAACAGATAAATTTCTATCAAAATGATTCATAATTTTATTCCTTTCTATCTACTATTTTAATTTGTCCTATTTGTGAATCAGACATAATAGTTCCTTTTGCTTTAACATAATAACTATATATATTAATAATATTTTTTGTAATTTTTTCTCCTGGAATTAACATTGGAATTCCTGGAGGATAAATCATTACTGATTCAGCTGATATTTGACCTTCAGAAGTTAAAATATCAACTGTTTTAGTTTCTGAAAAATAAGCTTCACGAGGTGAAATTGCAATATCTGCATAATCATAAACTAAATTTGGTAAACGATGTCTTTTTCCTTTTTGGAAATACTTATTAGACATATCTTCAAAAGCAAAAATTAATCTATCAACATCTTCTTTAGTCGAACCAATTGCTAAAATTGCTAAAACTAAATAAGTTTCTGCAAGTTCAAGTTGAATATTATAATTGGCTCTAATTTCTTTATAAACTTGAAAGCCTGACATTCTTAATCCATCAACTTTAATTACTAATCTAGTTTCATCAAAATCATATCGACCATTTGTCGTACAATAAGATTTATCTAGCACTTTAATACCATTAATCTTATTTAACTTTTCTCTAGCGTATTTAGCTAATTTTAAGTTATTATTTAAAATTCGATTTCCTTCTAAAGCCATTTTCTTTCTTGCAGCATCTAAAGAAGCAAGAAGAAGATGAGAAGGTGAAGTTGATCCAAACATCGTATATGCTTTTCTAACTCTTTTATAATCCACTAAATCACCTTTAATTAATAAAGCACTTGATTGAGTAAGTGATCCACAAGTTTTATGCATTGATAAAGATGCAATATCCGCACCTGCTTGCATACTCGATAAAGGTAATTTACTAGAAAAATGTAAATGCGCTCCATGTGCTTCATCAACCATCACAATCATATTACGCTTATGAGCTTCTTCTACAATTGATTTTAAATCACTACATACCCCAAAATAAGTCGGATTAATCACAAAGATTGCTTTAGCATCTTTATTTTCATCCATGGCTTTAACATATTCATCAACACTAACGCCATTAGCAATACCATTTTCATAATCATATTCAGGTTCAACAAAAACTGGAATTGCTCCTGAAACAATTAAAGCATTAATAACAGATTTATGAACATTTCTAGGAATAATAATTTTTTCATTAGAATTAAGACATCCCATAATCATCATCATGATTCCTGAAGTAGTACCATTAATTAAAAATATTGCATGCTTTGCTCCATAAGCTTCCGCTAATAATTCTTCACTTTCATGAATTACACCTGTTCCTTTATAAAGATTATCAATTCCAATAGGTGCATTTACATCCGCTTGAAAAGCTTTTATACCAATTAAATCCGATAAATCATTTTGTACTCGACCCATTTTATGACCAGGTACATCAAATGGAACTGGATTAGATTCCATATATTTTTTTATTGCCGTTAAAAGAGGCGTTTTCTTTTGTTTTTCTCTATTCATATAAATTAATTCTTGATAGATACATCTATCAAAAATAATAATATAGATATCAATATAAAATTACAATAAAATTATTTTAAATTTTTTATGTAACAAATTTGTCATTTTTTGTCGAATAAAATATATATTTTATTTTATTTGTAAAATGTTTTATTTATAATATTTTTGGAGTTTAAAAATGCTTTATTATTTATGTTTAATTTTATCATTAATATCCACAATATTAATTTCTTATTTTAACAACTTTTTTACATGGCAATTATGCTATCTACCAATTTTAATATTTATTGGCTTATGCTTAGGATTTTTTGCATTAACATTTATCATTTTATTTTTAATTGCTTTACCAATTAAAAAGAAAGGTGATTTTTGTCCAAAACATAGTAAATTTTTCCGTGTAATTATGGATGAAGGCTTAATTTTCTTAATGAAAATGGCAAGAGTTAAATTACACTTTGAAAACAAAGATTTAATTCCAACTAATCAAAGATTTCTAATTGTTTCTAACCATCGTTCAAAATTTGATCCAATGGTTGTTAATGCCTATTTAAAAGGATATGAAATCTCTTGGATAACTAAAAGATCTCTATTTAAAATGCCTTTAGTTAGTAACTATATGTACAAAACATGTTTTATGCCATTAGATAGAGAAGATCTTAGACAAGGCTTAAGAGTTATTAATCAAGCTTCTAAATATATTGAAGATGACCAATGCTCTATTGGAGTTTATCCAGAAGGAACAAGAAATACCACCAATCAAACAATTTTACCATTTAAAGCAGGAGCGCTTAAAGTTGCTTATAATACAAAAGCCCCAATTGTTGTAATCATTTGTAAAAACACTGAAAAAGTTGCAAAAAATTGGCCATTAAAAAGAACACATGTCTATATGAAAGTGTGTAAAACTTTCTATTATGAAGAATATAGTAAATACCATAGTTCAGATTTAGCAATTATTTTAAATTCAATAATGAAAGACAATTTAGAAAAAATGAAATAATATTTTAAGGAGGTTAAAATGAAATATATTTTATTTAATCCACTTGCTAACAATAAGCAAGGTGAAAAACCAGTTAAAGAAATTGAAAGTAAATTAAAAGATAACTACACCACTAAAAGTTTAATTGATATCTCTATTAAAGATTTCTTTTCTTCATTAAAAGAAGATGATGAAGTTATCCTTGTTGGAGGAGATGGAACTTTAAACCGTTTAATCAATGCTTTAGATGATAAAATTCCAAATAACAAAATTTACTTATATAAAGCAGGCTCAGGAAATGATTTCCTTAGAGATGTTAATAAAGATAATGAAGATTTCTTCTTATTAAACGATTACTTAAAAAACTTACCAACTGTAACAGTTAACAATAAAACATCATACTTTATTAATGGTATTGGATATGGAATTGATGGATACTGTTGTGAAGTTGGTGATAAACTCAAATTAAAATCTGATAAACCAATTAATTATGCTGGTATTGCTATTAAAGGATTACTTTTCCACTTTAAAAAAGTTAACGCTAAAGTTACTGTTGATGGAGTTACTACTGAATATAAAAAAGTTTGGCTTGCTCCAACTATGAAAGGTAGATTTTATGGTGGAGGAATGATGATTGCTCCAAACCAAGATAGAAAAAGTGGTTTATTAACTAATGTAATTTATAAAACAGGAAGTAAATTAAAAGCTTTAATGGTCTTCCCTAACATATTTAAAGGCACACATATCAACAATAAAAAAATGGTCATTATCTCAACAGGCAAACATATTAAAGTTGAATTCGATAGACCATGTGCTTTACAAATTGATGGTGAAACAGTTTTAAATGTTACTTCTTATGAAGTAAATATTTAATAGTTTTAATAATAAAATCACTAAAAGATTGGATACGTAAAAAACGTATCCTTTTTGCATGAATTAATTATTGAATACGAAAAAACGCAAAGTATTTTAATTAAACTATTGTTTCAATTACTATTATCGATATTTTAAAATATAAAACAATTTATATAATGAAACCATTTAACTAAATCATATATCAATTTAGCATATTGAAACTCATCAGCGTTAAATTCTACATTTTCGTAATTATCTAATATTTCTGAAATTTTTCCTTTAAAGAAATCTTTTATTTTCATTATTGTCACCTCACTACTCTTAACACTCTATCATATTTTTATTATTTTAAAAAAGAGTGCAACCATCTGTTAAGATAGTTACACTCCTGCAAGTTTGTGTTAATGCCTTAATTATTTAGTAAAAATAAATTGTATATCATTTACCTCTGTGATTAACAATTCAATTTCATATTTGTTACAATAACCTTTTAATAATAAACCTTGTGCAAAACTTGAGTAAAAATCTAAATAAATTTTGAAATTATCTTTTTTAATCATTTCGCAAAATTTTTTAAAGGAAATATCTTTTCTAACATTCTTTTTGAAAAGATATATAGAAATATGCTCATAAGACTCCTTTTCATTTAAATTATCTATCTTAATAAGAATATCACAATTTTCCCTAATTTTATGCGTACCGATATTAACATCAAATTCGTAAATACCTTTATCCGCATATAAAATTAAAGCCGAATCTTTTATTCCAATTTTATTAATTACGCAATCGTGTAAACAATACTTTTCATTTATTTTTTCTATATTCATCTTTTTTACCACCTATTAAACAATTTAACAAATTCGGTTCTCAAACAATTATCAATAAAATTAATTGTATAATCACAACATACTGTGCTATCGCATCTTGACATAATTATAGAATACCTAGTTTACTTATGTTTCTTCAATAAAACTTTTTCACATGTTTCGCATATTCCATCTTTATTTATAAAAAGTGGTTTAAAATATTTTTTTATGTAAAAAACTTCCAAAGATCCATCGACTTCAGTAATCTTATCTGGCATATCAGGATCATAGCCTTTACAATGACAACAATTACATTCATTAATCCATTTTTTTAGTTTTGGAAATTTTTCAATATATAAATCGCCTTTGTTTTTCATCTTAATAACTTTTTCTTAATATTTCTAACAATTATTTTATCAGTATATGTATATTTGTAAATTAAATTATGAAGTATTCTGATCAAATTTGTATCTTCAATTATTAATTTCTTCATAGTTTCTTTTTTATATTGAATATACCAATTTTTTAAACACTAAACTTGCACCAATTGCATACACACTATCTAATAATCCATCCAATAAACTAAGCACTATTTCCATTTAATTCAAATAATTAGTTGAATCTAAAGAAATATATCTTGGTATCTTTGATTACTTTTTTTATTTATAAAATTATATTTACTTTTCTAGTTTTCCTGTTTTTAAATATTTTTTTAAGCTAGTGGCATCTCTTATAACAAGAATATCATTTTTATTATCTAGTAGATACTTTTCAATTTTTTTCCATGTTTTAAATGAAAACTTAATCAAATGAATTCTTTCTTCTAATCCGTTATTTAGGTAAAGTTTCAAATAGCAAGGTTGCCCAATATACCTAAAATTTATTTTCTTTCCATCACTTGTACAATCCTCTGTCAAAAATTCTATTGCAACAATTTGTTCTACACGTACACTTAATTTTTTTTGTACCTTAAAGAACAGATCGCCTGAAACATATAGACAGTCTTTTTTAAGAAGAATAACCCCAAATAATGCATTAAATAGGAATAAAATTGAAGATTGAAAAAATATAATAAGCAAAATATAAAAAAGTGAAAAACTATAATCTTTAATAACATAAATTATTAATAATAAAGGAAGAAAAAATAAAATTTTAAAAATAATAGAAAGAATTGAATTTGAAAAAATAATTTTCATTAAAACACTCCTAAAATGCATATTTAAAGCTATCGCCAATTGATAATCTAAGTTTTCGAAGCCTATATACTCTATCAAAATAATCTGGTATTCCATTTAATGGAGCCCCTACAAATCCTGCTACGGTTTATCTTAGTACAATTTGTCCAATAACATTTGCAGCAACAATAAATACAAGAATAAAAACAAATCTTATAACCATATATCTTACAAATTACATAAGTCCTAATGATTATTATCATTATATCTTAAATTTTAGATTATAACACGTCATTTCTTCTTTTTGATTAGCTAATATTATTTTTTTACCGCATTTGTTACATCTATCATTTCTATTGACTCTTGTCTATTTACTTCTATTATTTCTTGCTTTTTTTGTTGAGCCATAAATATACTATTGATATTGGTATATTATATTCTTTTGCTATTTCATATGCTTTTTTCTTTTCATTATCTCATCAACAATATTCATTTTTAATGATATATCGAATACTCTTCTTGTTCGTTTCATTTATTTTCCTCAAAGAATATTTTATTTTTTCTTTTATGAAGGAAATTAATTAAGCATACCATAAAAGACTCTTTAACAAAGATTATAAATAAATATGACGTTAGATACAGGCATTTGCTTGTATCTTTTTTAATAAAAAGAGTTCAACTATCTATTAAGACATTTAAGCTCCTGCAAGTTTGTGCTAATTATTTATTATTTTTATTTTTTCTTTTTCTACTAGCTAATTTAATAATTGAATAGATTATTATAATTATTATTGCAGAAATTATCCAACTATACTTATTATCAGGTTCTGGAGCATTATAATAGCCATATATAGTAATAATAACATATGCTATAATCACTTGTATTATTTCAAATACAATTTTTTTCATAATCTCTCCTTCTAATTAGTATAAAATCCATTTTGAATTTTCAAAATATGGTGTTGTAACAATAGCAATACAAGTTCAATCCATTAATGCTTTTGGATCTAAATATTCGATTGAATCTGGTGAAATCCAACGACATAATTCAGACGAATAGTAACGTGATGATACCCAACAAAGTTGAGTTTCTTCATCATAATAGCATTTATATCTTATAGGATTAATTGTCCCTAATGATACACCACTTTTATCATAGTCAATTACTACTTCACCATATGGTAAATATCCATATTCAACAATTAATTCTTCTTCATTATTTATTAATCCAATTACTTCATTTAATTGATTTATAAAATAATAATATCGATCTAATAAAGTATTATTACCATTGTATCTTTTTAATATTGATGGTCTACCCTCTATATCATATATAAACACTAATACATATTCAAGATTTCTACTTTCTTTATAATGTCCTTCTTTAATTAAATTTCCATTTAAATCATAAATAAATTTAACAATTTTTCCATTAATCCACTTTTATTATATTCATATTTTCCAAAACAAAAACCCAGATTTCTCTGGGCTTATAACTTTAATTAATATTATATTTTTATTTATCTTCTTCAGTTTTTACTTCTACAGTAACTGTATCTTCACTAATTACTTTTTCTTCTACTTTATTATCTTTTTTAAAACTAACTAAGACTCTAGCTAAGATACCTAAAATAAGAGCACAAGCAACTTCTGTAATTGTAACTTGACCAAATGATAAAGTCATTCCACCAACACCAGCAATTAAGATAACTGAGACAACAAATAAATTTTTATTATCTTCTAAGTCAACTTTTTGAATCATCTTTAATCCTGATACTGCAATGAAACCATATAAAGCAATACATACTCCACCCATAACACAAGAAGGAATTGTAGCTAAGAATGTAACAAATGGACCAACGAAAGATGCTAACATACACATAATTGCAGTAACAAAGATTGTACTAACAGAAGCATTTCTACTAATAGCAACACAACCAACTGATTCACCATAAGTAGTATTTGGACATCCACCAAAGATTGCACCAGCCATAGAACCAACACCATCACCAAGCAATGTTTTATCAAGTCCTGGATCTTTTAATAAATCACTACCAATAACTGTTGATAAGTTTTTATGATCAGCAATATGTTCAGCAAAGACAACGAATGCAACAGGTACATAAGCAACAGCAATTGTTCCTAAATTACTCCAAGTAAATTCATTAAATCCTTTAATAGCAGTTAAGAAAGTAAAATCAGGATACCATTTAATACTATTAAATAATTCAAAGTTAACAATCTTTAAAGCATCAACATTACATAAATAACCAAATCCAGTAAAGATAGCGGCTAAAGCATAACCTGCTAAGATTCCAATAATAAATGGAATCATCTTTAACATCTTTTTACCATAAACTGAACATGCAATTGTTACACCTAAAGTAACAAGTCCACATAAGATAGCTAAGTAAGGTGAACAAATTGAAACTCCATCAATTCTAATTCCACCATTAGATAAATCTCCAACAGCATTTCCTGCTAAACTTAAACCAATAATTGCAACAGTTGGGCCTATAACAACTGGAGGCATTAATTTATTAACCCAATTAGAACCACATTTTTTAACAATTAATGCTAAGAAAACATAAACAAGTCCTGCTAAAATTGCACCAATAATTAAACCTAAATAACCAACGCTCATTGATACGCCACCAGCAAATGCTGCTGCCATACTTCCTAAGAAAGCAAATGAACTTCCTAAGAAAACTGGGCTTCTAAATTTTGTAAATAATAAATAAACGATTGTTCCAATACCTGCACCAAATAATGCTGCAGATTGGCTCATTCCATGTCCTACAATTGTTGGAACAGCAATAGTAGCTGCTAAAATTGCTAAGACTTGTTGAAAGGCAAAAATTAATGTTTTGCCAAATGGTGGACGATCATGTACACCGTAGATTAAATTGTTTTCCATTTTTTCTCCCATCTTTTTAATCTTTTGAATTTAATGAAACACTCATTTCTCCATCTGTTTCATTAAACTTTACTGCGATTACTTCTTCTAGTGAGGTAGGAACGTTTTTTCCAACATAATCAGCTCTTATAGGCAATTCACGATGACCTCGATCAACAAGTACCGCTAACTGAATTGTTTTTGGACGCCCAAGTTTCATAATCGCATCAATTGCCGCACGCACAGTTCGACCAGTGAAAATCACATCATCGCATAAAATAACATTTTTTCCTTTGATATCAAAATTAACATTTGAATTATTAACTAAAGGCATTTGTGATAACTCAGATAAATCATCACGATATAAAGTTATATCTAAAGTCCCCATCAACAATTCTTTTCCACTAATCTCTTTAATTTTATTTTTAATTAGATTAGCCATTGGAACACCTCTTGTCTTGATACCAATCAAAACAACATCATCTACACCATTGTTTTTTTCAATGATTTCGTGTGAAATACGACTCAATGCTCTTTGCATTGCTATTTCATTAAATAAAACGGTCTTTAATTTCAATTTCATTTACCTCCTAATGAAAAAATGTCTTGTCATAAGGTACAACAAGACATAGAAATTACTTAGAATGATATAGCCACAGCTACACTTTTGAATCTTGTCGGTATCTCTTGTACCAAATTAAAGATTATTTTATTCCTCTATAGTTTATCAATTCAAAAATGAAATTGCAATTATAATTTTAAATAATTGCTAATCTTCATTTTCATAAAAAATATTCATTGCTCTAAGAACATCTTTTTTCATTCTTTCTGTAGCAAAAGTCGCTATTTCGTGATAAAAAGTAATATCTTTTTGACAGATTTCTCTGGCAGCATATACTCCTTCACGTGCCATATATGAATAATAATTAATTTTTCTTACACCAAATTTAATTGCTTTTTTATAATCTTCTTCATTAACTCCTGATCCACCATGCATAACTAAAGGAAGATTACATAATTTAGAAATCTTTTCAATACGAGGGAAATCTAACTCTGGTTTTTGTTTATATATACCATGAGCAGTTCCAAATGAACATGCTAAAGCATCAATTTTAGTATCATCAACAAATCTTTTAGCAAGCAAAGGATCAGTATACATTTCCTCTTTAGTCAATTTCTTTTTATCACCTGCTTCTCTTCCACCTAAAATACCAATTTCCGCTTCCACAGTAACATTCTTTTCTCTTGCAAGCTTTACTGCTTCTTTAGTTAATTTAACATTTTCTTCATATGGTAAACTAGAAGCATCAAACATAACCGAAGTAAAACCAATATCTAAAGCTTTTTTTAAATAAGCCATATCTTCACAATGATCTAAATGCACACAAACATCAACTTTTGCTCTTTTAGCCATTAAAATCATAATTGGTCCAACTATATCAAGAGGAGCATATTTTTCATGGCATTCTGCATGCATAATAATAACTGGCACATTTTTTTCTTCAGATGCAGAAATAACTGCCATCATATTTTCTAAATTAGGTGTATTAAACGAACCAATAGCACAATGATTTTTTTCTGCATACTCTAATACTTTATTTAAATTAACTAACATTTTTATTTTCTCCTATCTATAATCTGTACTTCAAATTCATATTGTTTGGTTTGATTTGGTTTAATAAACTGTAAATATCCTTCTTTTCTAGCAACATTTCTTCCATCAGGGAAGCAATTACCAGGTTCAAGACCTAAAACATAATCTCTCACTCTTAACATTTTCCATTCTGTTAAAAAAGGTAAAACATTATTATCAAAATTAATAATTATTTCTTTATTTAATTTTGGTTGATATACTTTTACTTCACCAAAAGTGTTAAATTTATGATAATAACATTTTTCTTGAATATTTGGTTTTGGTTCATGAATGATTTGATAATTTTTTATATCTTCTTCAGCGTATTTATTCCTTGGTTTTATTTCACTTGAATTAATACTTAAAATAGCTTCTTCATCTAAAAAAGGATAACCTAAATTAATATGATAAAGAATTTCAAGAGGCGTAATTTCATCTCCCCTATTAGAAATCACATCATTAACTATAAATTTATTTTCTTTTTTAGAAATTTTGATTGTTCTTTTTAAAATTAATTTATGAGAAAAAATCTTTTCATCTAAAATTAAAGCTTTACAAATTAAGTAATCTTCATCTTCTTCATAATTAGCATTTTCACAAGGAATATTACTATAAGTTCCATGAAGAGGCAATTCTTCATTATTATCAACATTTGCTGACCCTACTTGTGTTAATCCACAGGTAGTTAAAAATCCTGCTGAAAACGATTTTAAAAAACCATCTTTTTGATCATCATAATACTTACTATTAACATATCCATTAGGTGTAAGATAACTAATATTTTTTCCATCAATAGTTAATGAAACAATATCAAATCCTCGATCAAGATTAATATACATTTCTAAACCTAAACCATTTTTTATATGCCAAATTTTACATCCATTACCTAATGAAGAAGTTAAAATATACTCTTGCTTACCATATAATTGATATTCATGACCAATATAATCAAATTTATTCATTTTCAATTCCTTTCATTAAAGGGTATATTCTTTTATATTTATTAAATATTTTTAAATACTTTTTATGTTTTTCTTTATTAGGATAATAAATTTTTTTAATTTTAACCATTTTATCCATTCCTTCTTCAAGTGAAGAAAACACTCCAAGTTTTGTTCCTACAACAATTCCACATCCTATACTTCCAGAATTAATATTCTCCAATTGATAAATATTTAAATTTAAAACATCCGCTTTAATTTGCATCCATTTATCATTTTTTGCTCCACCTCCAGAAACAAATAATTTATTAATACAAATACCATTTTCTTTTAGTAAATCAATGGATAATTTCATTTCATAAGTTAAAGATTCTAAAGTAGCTTGATAAATATCATAACTAGTCGTACCTAAAGATAAATTACAAATCATTCCTTTTGCTTTTAAATCCATATATGGAGTTGAAGAGCCAGCAAAATATGGAAGAATTAACACATTACTTGGTTCATCTTTAATTTTTGTATTTAAATAAACATAATCTTCTTTTAAAGAAGAAAAGAAAGTATTCTTCACCCAATCTAATAAAGCTCCCGAAGTATTATTTAAAATATAACAAACATTTAAATTATTTATATATGGAATTACTCCATATCCTTTTTCATATAAAACATCTTTTTTTTCTTTAAAAGCGATAGTAATGCATTCACAAGTTCCACATCCATCTATCGCATTACCTTCTAATAAAACATGTCCACCTATAGCGTTAGAAATTTGATCATGAGAAATAGCAAAAATTTTAATATTTAAGTAATCACCAACATAACTACCACTTTCACAAGGCATAGAAAATAACTCACTTGATAATTCTACTTTAGTTAAGATTTCATTAGACCAACAATGTTTATTAATATCAAAACATAAACTTCGACTAGCCAAAGAATAATCAATATATCTTTTTTTAGTTAAAGAATAAATAATAAAATCCTCTATTAAAAATATTTTATTAACTTTTTTAAATTCTTCTTTATATTCATTTCTTAAAGCAATAATTTTACTTAAAGAAAACATTCCTCTTCCAATTTGACCAGTAATTTGTCCTAATTTTTCTTTGCCAATTAAATCTTCTATCTCTTTAGCTTCTTTTTCGCCTCTAGTATCTGTATAAAGTAATGAAGGTAAAATAACTTGATCAAATTCATCTAAAAAAACACAAGTCTCCCCAAAAGAAGTAATACCAATTCCTTCAATAAGATATTTCTTACTAGCTTTAGCAATAAGATCTTTAACAGTTTTTAAAATGATTAATGGATCTATTGTTTGTTGATTTTCATTTCTAATAGAAGGATATGATAAAAAAATACTATCAATAACATTTTCATTTTCAAAAATTGTAATCTTACAATTTGTGGTTCCAACATCTAATCCTGCATATATCATAATTATTTATCAATATCCACAAGATCATAATGAAGATATGTTTTAAATGCTTCATCTAAAATATGTTTTAAATGTCCTACTCCTACAGTGGTATGATGTTTAAAACCATTTCTTGCTAGAGTAATAAGTTTATCTTGAAGATGATCAATATGAGCAACTCCACCACATCCAAAGAATTCTTTTTCAATATCATCATCAGTAAATTCTCCTTCAGACGTATAAATAGTTAATTTACCATCTTCAGTTTTACAATTAGAAAAAGTCATTTTAAAAGATGAAATTCTTCCTTCATTGCTACCCCAACCAGAATCAGGATCTACTTTAGAAAACATTTTATGATCAGTAACTAAACCTTTTTCTTTCATTAAGCTTTGAGCTACTGGTCCACAATGGAATAAAATAACTTTGTTTTCATCTTCACCATAATTATTATTCCAATCCAAACAAGCACTTGGCTTTTGGCTTGCTAAAGATAATGCTCTCATAGTAATTGCACTACATAAATCAATTTCACAAGAAGCCACAATTCCTCGATCATTTAATTCTGATAATAAAACACATGGGCAAACCCTATAATATGTTTCCATTTCATTCCAGCATCTTAAAGTAATCGCATCTAGATGATATTCATCAATATATTCATCAATCACTACTGATATTTTTGCTAAAGTAATTAATCGATCATTAGGAACACAAGAGAAATTTGTATAGTTAACTAATCTTTCTTTCTTTTTAATAACTCTATTATCATCACTACTTAAATCATCTACTTTATGAAATAATTCAGATAAATCAAACGATTCAACAGTAATACCATATTTTTCTAAAGTTACTTCATCAAATCTAACTGTTTTAAACGCGGTAGTTCTAGCGCCCAAGCAGCCAATAGTAAATCTTTTCATTCCTTTTACTACTCGACAAATAGAAGCAAAATCATCTAAATTTTCTTTAAATTTAGGACTTAAAGGATGAACAACATGTGGTTTTAAAACTGTAAAAGGAACCTTATATTGACCTAATACATCAGTAATTGAAAACTTTCCACAAAAAGCATCACGACGATGAGCAAAATCCATTTTACCAATTTCATCAGGATATGCTTGAACTAAAATAGGTACATTACAATCTCTTAAAGCATTAATTGCTCCATTTTCATCAATAAAAATAGGTAAACAAAGAATTACTCCATCAAATTCACCTTCATGTTCTTTTAAAAATTGATGATATAAAAATCCTTCATCTCTAGTTTCCACCGCTCCATATCTAGTTAAATTTTCATCCATAATAATATAATCATAATTCGCGTCAGTTACAGCTTTAACCATATCAATTCTAGCTTGCTTAATTAATTCAGCAGGCATAAATCCACGATTACCAAAAAATAATGCAAATGTTTGTTTTTTCATAAAAAAAATCCTTTCATATACTTAAATTTTAAATATACAAAAAGATTAAAAATATTATTAAATGTTCAATTTTACTTTAATTTTGTTCGAACTTTTTTCGATATTCTTTTGAAGATATACCAACAAATTTTTTAAAAATTTGACTAAAATAATTATAATCATTAAATCCAACTTTATAAGATATTTCTTTCAATGATAAAGCAGAATTTTGAAGATATTCTTTAGCTTTTTCTATTCTTTTTAATCTCAAATAAGAACTAATTCCCATATTCAAATATTTATCACACATTGTATATAAACTAGTTCTACTCATATTAAAATATTTCAAAAAATCATTAATCACTAAATTCTTATCATAATTTTTTTCAATAAAATCATTAATTTGATTAATAAATTTTTCTTGTTCAATAGAAACCATTTTTTCACTTATCGCGTATTTTGCTAAACTCAATAAAATAGTTGAAGCACTTTGCAATTTTTCATCATCTAAATATTTAATTTCTTGAATAGAAGAAAGAACATTTTTAGAAGTGTTATTTTTTAAAAGGTTAACTCTTTTTTCTTCACTTGCAATATCACTAATTTGTCCAAACATAATAAAACCGACAATCTCACCATTTATTTTTAAATTAATCATGGCTTCGACTAAGTTAGCATGACAATGGTAAATATACAAATCATCACTTTCTTTACACTTTAAAAATGCTTTATTATTGGATAATTGACATTTCTTTTGATCCATTAATTTACAATAAGAACAATTATTTGGTGGATAAGAAATAATTTCATTATAATCAATATCATAAATAACAATTCTAATTCCACTTAAAATATAAAAACTTCTTAATAATTTATATAACTTATCTTTATTAAAATTTAAATTCATTTTAAATATGCAATTTGATAATTATCAGGTTTAATAATATCAATTTTTGTTCCATCATTAATTAAAATTAATTTACCATCTTTTAAATTAATTTCAATTTTACCCTTTTCATTAATAAAATGTTTATTTAAATAAATAATTTTATTTTTTTCATCAACAGAAGAAAAAGCAAAAATTGCATTAACTAAAATGACTAATACACAACTTGTTAAACCATGATTAAGAGAAGCAAAAACACTATCATGTTCCCAAATAGTACCAGTTAAAGCAGCCATTTTATAAAAGTAAGAAATAGTTTCTTCTTTTACTTCATTTAAATACCCATATCTTAATAAAATAAATAATCTTAAATAATCGCCAATTAAAACATTAGATTTATAAACATGTGGATAAACTTTTTCATAATCTCTACTAGGTCCAAATTTTGTTAATAAAGTCTCAAATAAATTTGGATATTCTTCCTTAGTAGCTACATTAAAATAAAATGCATAATATTGACAAGTTTCTGTAATATTATTAGTTAAAACAAATTCATTATTAACTCTAACCATATTATCAACAAAAAATTCACCATTAAAAGAATATTTCTTTATTTGATTAATAACATTATTAGATTTTTCAATTAGCTTATAATCATTCAATAATTCGCCTGCAGCCTTTAAACATGCTGAATATAACATATTAGAAGGAAAATTAACTCCTTTAATAAATTCTTCATCATTAGCTTTTGACCATTCAACAAAAATCCAGCCCTTTAAATTTTCTAATAAGCCTAATTCATTTTCAAAATCTAAAAAATAGTCTAATAAACCAATAATTTTCTCTTTTGATAAATCAATTAATTTTTGATCATTACTTCTTTTTAAATATTCATTTAATTCAAGAATATACCACATTGACCAATTAGGAATAAAATTACCATCTGGAAATTCACCAGGATAACACATTGGAATCATTCCTTTTGGTAAAGTTGGATATTGCTTTAAATAAGCATAATTTTCTAAAAAATTATGTTCAACTTTATTTTGACCAGTAATCAAAAATTCACTCATTGAAGTAAAATATGAATCAAATAACCAACCTGCTCTTTCTCGAGAAGGACAATCAGTTAAAATATCCACACTATTTTGAGCATAAGTATTAACTGCTGCAGAAAAAATTTTCTTAATTTTTTTATTTTCTAATTCAAATTTAAATTTGTTAATTTCACTTGATTCATATTTAATAAAATCAAGTTTCTTAATTTTTATTTCACCTTTTTTTATAACTAATCTTAAATATTGAATAGTATATGGTTCGAAACAAATATGTTTAAATAAGCCTTTGCTAATTTCATAAGAAACAATATTTTGAGTGGTATTACGGAAAAAGTCAATTTTTACAGGCTTTTTACTACCTAAAGAAGCATCAATTTCATCAAAAATAAAATAAATTTCACAATCACTTAAACATTCTATTTCAAATTCAATAAAACCTGTATAAGAATGATCTAATTTATAAGTAACAAATGTATTTTGTTTTAAACAATCTATTTTTTCTAAAGAATATTCAAGTCGAGAAATATAATCATTAGGATTAACTTCCCATTCATTTTTTGGAAAAATTTTTAATTCATTTAAATACATATAACGATCTTCGTATGGTTTTATTTGTTCGTTATATAAAAATTTACCTTCTTCAATTTGTTTAAAACCTACTCTAGGAAAATTTACATATTCAACATTTTTATTTAAATAATTTTCATGTTCAAAGCACTGACATTCAATTAAAGAAAAAGGATTAATCTTTCCTTCAATAAAATCCTGAAAATTAAAAGAAAAATGATAAGATTCTGAAAAAGTTCTTTGATATGAAAATCTAGAAACCTTTTGATAACGACTGCTATTTAAATAACATTTAAAATGATTATCTAATCCAGTATAAGAATAAATATTTTCATTATCATAAATTTCACACACTAAAAATGGATTAGTATTTAATGTATAATAAGAATTACAATGTGAAGATAATAATTCAATTACTAAATAATGATGACCTTTAGCTAAATGATATTCATCTAATCTAAAATAATTATGACTTGCCCTAGATGGACCATATCCAATTAATTTTCCATTATCAAATAAACGATAAATATTATTACCGGTTATTTTTAAATTACCATTTCTTTTTAAATCAATCTCTTCAATAAAAAATAAAGAAATATTTTTTTTATCAAGATATTTTTCTGGATAAATTGGTTTTGCATTAATAAATTTATTTAACATATTGAACCTTTTCTTCTAATACATTTTCTTCAAAAGTAGAATTATCGTAGACAAATGAATATGCATTATTTTTAATCATAAACTCATTTTTCATCTTTTCTTTTTTCTTAGTTAAAAGCATATCACCAAAAAAGAAAACACCATTTTGAGAATTAATTTCATTTTCTAATTCAAAAACATATTCTTTTCTTTCATTTAAATTAATTTCTAACCATCTATTATTAATACCATTTTTTGGTAATCTAATCTTCATTATTAATGGTTTATTTATTTTATTTACCTTTAAGGTGATCTTATTATCATCATAATAAAATTCATTATCTAAAACAAAAGAAACATTTTCATCTTCATATTCAAATTTTACAGGAAATGGAACAATTAAATTATCTTCATCTTTAATTAATGCAAAATCAGTTAAATAACCTAATCCATCACCAAGTCTCATTGTACAACAAAAGAATGCTTCATATAAATATGATTTCATTAAATAATGATCTTTAATCGCGCATGTGGAACATCCCGCTCCTCCATTAATTCTTTGGAAAGTTCTTAAAGAATTAATATAAATACGATTAAAAACATCTAAATATTTTTCTTCTTGAGTAATAGAATATAACTTTCTAGCAATAATAAAACTATCAATTATTCCACATGGTTCAGTCCAAGTAGAAAAACGATTAAACCAATTAATATTTGCATAATCATATGTCATTCCTTTTTCAAGATAATTATTAAAAATATCTATCGCATTTTTTAAATATTTATTATTATACTTGCTATATCTAATAATACCCCTAGTGCAAGATAAAGTTGCATGAGTTTGACATTCAAGTTTTAAATAATTAATCTTTAAAAAAATATTAATCATTAATTCAATAACATCTTTTAATCTTGAATCAGGATAAACTTCATGAATTGCAGTTATTCCATCTAACATAATAAAAGCACATCCAATATCAGTTGAAACTTCCCAACCATTTAAAATAGTGCCATTTACACTACCACTTACTCCGCCTTCATCATGTTTTACTCTTTCAGTTGGATAATTAACATAAAAAGGAGCAATTGGAATTAAAAAATTATTAGCAATTGATTTAATTTGATCTAAATATTTATTATTATTTGTAATTTTATAATAATTAACTAACCCTCTTAAAAACCATGAATTACTCGAGACCTGTTGTTCATCGACATATTCACCATTAAATTCTTTTCCAAAATATCCATATTTATTAACTTTTTGATCTAAGACAGCAAATATATCTTCTAATTGTTTTAAAACATTTTTTTGTTTATCTTCATATCCTTCATACGCTTTATATAGCGACGTTAAAGCAAGAATATCTCTACCTTGAAAATCACCTGGCCAAGATTCATTTTGATCAAAAAGGTCTTTTGCTAGATACATAGAATCATTTAACCTATTTCTATTTAATTCTATTCTACGAAATAGATCTCCTAGTATTTTTTTCATAAAGCCCCCTTATTATAAATATGGAATTAGGAATTAATCCTAATCCCATATAAAATTATTTTTTATTTTGCAATTGCAATTAATTCAATGGTAACATTTCCTACATAGAATGTACCTGTTCCACCATTTTGGTCTGCTCCTGGAGTATAGAAAGAAAAGAAATCAACTTGTCTATTTGCTACCCAAGTAATTTCAGAATGATGATATCCATTTTCCATATCAGTACCAATTTCAGGGAAAACTGCATTATCAAAATTATATGTAAGTTTTCCTGTCCAATTACTAACATAATAATCTAAAGATATTTTATATGTTTGTTTATCTTCAATTTTTCCACCTGCTTGAAACCATTCAATAGTTGTATTAGTTTGTTTAAATGTAACTTTTTGAGGTGCAGTACCCATATTTGTATTAGCAATAACATCTGCATTATTATCAAATTTTTCTACAGCTCTTTTACCATCATTAACAGTTCCAAAAGCACGTGTTGATTGAGAAAACTTATAACCGACTTTATATCCTTTAGGTGTTTCATCTTCTGGAACTGGATCAGCTTCTGCTAATTTTAAATTAATTTTACCAATATAAATTTCAAAGTTAGCATTACCTTGACCATAAATATTTAATTGTCTCCAACCATTTTCAATAACACCTTCATATTTAACAACACGGATATTACCACTTACTTCTTTATCTTCAATTTGAAGAGTTGGGTTACCATTATCACCCATCATAATAAAATGAAGTCCTTTATTATTAACACTATAATAGTACATTTCAATAGTTAATTTCTTACCAACAAGCATATTATTTTTTGTTAATCCTGCAAAGAAATGATCATCAGCATTTGTTAATTTTAAAGCATTTTTACCAAAATTATCATTTGCTTTCATAGCAGCTTTTGCATCAGCATTTTCAATATTATTAATAACAACAGTTTCACCATTAGTTGATTCTGTACCACTGTTTTCCATATCAAAAGTAAATCCATTTGTTAATTGTTCACTTGTTGGTACAATTGCATTAACTTGTGCAACTTCTTTAGCTCCAAATGTTAAATTATCAATTGCAATAATAGCATCAGTATTTGATCCACTTAATTTAAAGAAACCAAACCATGCATTACCAGTTGTAGGAATCTTTGTACCAGGGAAAGAAAAACTTGCTTCATAAACAGTATTAACTTTTGCATCAGATTTAACAAATGTTTGATTTAATCCATTAGATCCATCCCAGTTTAATTGAAGATAGAAATTGGAAAAATTACCAACATCATTAGATAAAATTTTATATGAGAATGAAACAGTATATGTTGCAGAAATTCCACGTTTAAAATGATCATTAAATTGATTAAAGTAAATACATCTTGCGGCACTTCCTGCAGTCTTATTTGCATCAATAATAAGTGAGTTACCACTTATTGCATCACTACCACCAGATAAATGAGCAGCTTTATTAGAATCCGCCATTGCTCTATATGTTTGTGATCTAGTACCTTTAGCAAAATTTTCTTTAAATGTACCATAATTTGCTAAAGCTGCAGGATCTTCAAATCCAGTTGTATCAAAATCTTCTGCATGAGCAGGAGTAACATTAATTGTTATTTCACCTTCAGCAAACAAATCTGAATTATTAGGATCTTCAACATAATAAGATAATTTATGCTCACCAGCAATTTTAGCAGTGAAAACACCATTTTTAATTGAACCAGATTCATTTAAATCTTCAATTTCAATATTATTAGTTAAATCATTACCTTTATAATCTTTTGCTTTTACTGTAGGTAAAGTAAATGGTGTATCAACATTAGTTTGATAAGTTAATACTTCTGGCATAGTTAAAGTTGGTATACTTTCACCTTTAACAGTTATACTAACTTTAGAAGTCTTTGCTCCATCAGTAGTAGTAGCAACAACATTTGTTGTACCAGCTTTAAGAGCTTTAACTTTACCAGTTTGATCAACAGTTAAAATAGTTTCATCTTCACTAGTCAATGTATAAGTTTTATCATCAGCATTTTCAGGAAGAACATTAATATTAACATTTGTCTCCTCACCGATGAATAATTCAGTTTTTTCCGCTATAATAGAAACTGAACTAACATGTACAACCTCCTTCTCACTTGATGTTGTAGTAGTTGGTTCACTAGAAGTTGTTGGTTGTGGTTGAGTGGACGAATTCTCTCCACAGCCAACAAGTCCTGTTGAAAATGTTGCTGCTAATAATACAGCAAATGGAATAATTTTCTTTTTCATTGTCTCCTCCTTTTAAATACAATTTGTAGAAAATTTATTTAAATAAATATTGTGGCATTCTTGCAGTTTTTGTCTTATAATCTTCGACAAAGTGAGGAATGTTACCCATTTGGACTCTCTTAAGTCCCATATCATTACGTTCAGCATCCGCAATAACAATAGCAATATCAATTGTTTTATTATTATCAATTGCTTCTTTAAATTCTGGAGCTAAAGTAAAAGGTATCATAAATTCACCAACGTAACCATCACTTTTTGTAGTGAAGTTTGCTTGCATTAATGCTTGATTTTCAATATATTTGGAATTTGTTCTTACTTCAGAGAAAGTAAAATAACCATTTCTTTCCCACGTTGGTGCAAATGCAGCTTGAAGCACACCTCCTTCCTGTTTATATACTTGCATATCAGCATTAGGCATATCAGTAATCGTGGACATAAATAATTCAACACAATCTCCAAGCCAGAAGTCGTTAATAGTACGAACATCTATTTTATTATCATAAACATCAAATCCAAAATAAATTCCATTATCATCATAACTCATGACTAATTTATTTAATTTAAAATGATTTGCTAGTTCATCACTAGTTCTTTGACTACCTTCTGCATCAGAAATACCAATAATATCAATATTTGTTGCATTAGAATCATTCCAATCAGATAAATCACCATCAATAGTAATTTGTTTATTTAATTTACTTACCTCAACTTTTGGTCCTGCTTCAGAATTAGTTTTAAATGAAATATTATAATTAGATTTATCAATATTAATATCACTTTCAGAAGTATTGCCTTCAGGAGAAATACCACTCAAATTTTTATTTAAAGTATAATAATTATAATTATCTTTTAATTCAATATTTTCACAATTAACTGCTTGTAATAATGTATTAAATTTATCTCCAGATGGTTGAGTATAACTACAATCATAAAATAAATTATCACTAATTGTTGAAGAACCTACACCTCTAAATGATAAAGCAGCATTTCCATTTCTACTAATAAAGTTATTTTCAATAGTCGCTCCATATAAAGTAGATTTAGGAGCAACAGAAGCATTACTTGAAATAGCAAATATTGAAATATCACCATATAATGGTTCTGGTTTAATATAACAATTATTAATAAATTTATTGTTTTTGATTGTGACATTTTGTGCTAAAGTAGCTTCATTATATTGATCCATTGCCGATGCAACTTGAATTGAACCATGACCAACATTCATAAAAGCATTATTTTCAATTACTGCATCAGGAACTTGAATTAATAAACCTCTATTACGCTTATTTCTAATAATATTATTTGTAAATGTTAATTTAGGTGTATTAGATAAGAAAGTAACTCGACAATTACCCCAAGAATTAACATTTGACATTCTTTCTTTTACTTTAAAAACATATCCAGCAGAAGTTTTTTCAACACTATCAATAGTGTAATATCCATTTGTTGGATTATGTCCTTCAAAAGTATCTTCATTATAAATAGCTATCTTATCACCAACTTTAGGTTCAAGAACTGTCCCAGTTATTTTATTAACTGTCATAGTTTTAGCGCTTCCACCTTCAGCAGAAACAAGTTTATACCAATAACCATGCTTAATATTTAAAGCATCATCATGAGAATTTTCAATAATAGAATTAGTAACCTCAACATTTCCACTCATCTTTTCAAAATGTAAAGCATCTGCAGTTGCAGTCATTAAAGAAGCACTATTTTCTTTAATAGATAAATTAAATCTATTTAAATATAAATTACTTGTACTAGATGCCACTAAAGCCATTCCATATGCATTATGCATAGTAATATTTTCAAAATAAATATTATTTGAAGAAGAAATAGAAGCCCCTCTAGCATCATATTGAGAAAATTGTAAAGCAACTAAAGTTCCATTTCTTGGACGAGATATACCAGTTGAAAAAGTAACTTCAATTTGATAATTTCCATTAGTTTGTTCTGAAATTGTATATCCTTTAAAGGAGTCAACTAAGAAATTACCTCCTTCAAGAGGTGTTTTATTAATTTGACCAAATTCAACCCAAGAACGTAATGATTTTTTGTTTAATAACAATTCTTTAACTAAAGGATTAAATTCTTGATCTACTTCTACTTTTAAAGTTTTAGTTTCTGTGTTACCTTCAATAATTTTGCCTGTTAAAGAAGAAGGAATCTCTGCTTGAAAAGTCATATCATTAAAATATATATTTTTACAATTAGTAATAGTTAAATAACCCTTATAATTTAAATTTTGAATTAAAATATTAATTATAGAATTATCTCCTTCTACATATGTTCCATTTAGTCCATCTAAAACAAGCGCAGAAGTATCTTTTGATAAATATGCTTCTACATCAATTTTGCCAGTTGGTAATTTAATTTTAACTACTTTATTAGCATCATTTTTTTCTTTAGCTAAATAGAAAGAGGTTTGTAATTTATAATAATTATTTAATTCTGTACAAGAAGAAAAGTATTGTTGAACTTGTTGTAAACTAATATCATTAACAACAATAATTTCATCAACTTGATCATCATTAATTTTACCATATTTTTCTACAATAACATTTTGATTAACACCAACATTATTATTTTCTAAACCATATTTTTCTTTAGAAGTAATATCTAAATTGACATAAGGTGATTCACTTAATTTATTAGCGTAATCTCCAATAGAAAGATTTTTATTTGAATCATTATCTTGCACTTCTAAACTAATTGAAGAAGTTTTATTACCATCTTCAGTTTTAACTTCAATAGTAACAGTTCCTACCTTTTGAGCGGTTACAAGTCCAGAAGAAGAGACTATAACATTATCATTACTAGTAGAATAAGTAACATTTTTATTCGTCGCATTAAGAGGTAAAATAGAAACAACTAATTGTAATTGTTCACCAACTTTTAAGCTTTGAGAAGTACTAGATAAACTAACACTTTCTACATTAATAACATTTTCTTGAGAAGAAGTTTCTCCACAAGACATTAAATTAGGTGTGATAAGAAATAAAGATAATGTTAATAATACGCCTTTTTTCATAAATAGCTCCTTTCTTCATTATTTTCATTAGTTAAATTAGTACAAGATGTTGAAACAATCATTTGCATATTAGAAGTAGTTAAATTATATAAAACATTATTATAAACATTTACATCACTAGAAGTGGAAATGTCCATAATTACACTAGTTAAAGCCTTACTATAATGAATCAAATTATCATAAATTTTAGTATTTGTATTAGCTAAAATCCAAATAGTATCACCATGTCCATTAAAGAAATAATTATTATGGATATCGACATTTTTAATCGTGCCACTTACACATTTAGAAGGATTATCACCATAAGCAAAAACACTTAAATCGTTATAATTATTAAGGAATTTATTATTAGCAATTTCAATATCTTGAGGCACAATAGCTTCTTTAAAAATATCATTAACTGCAAGAACTTGTATAGCGCCCATCACAACATTTTGGAAGGTACAATTAATAATTTTTGATTTTCTTGATTGAAGTAAAATACCACGATTTCTTTTATTTCTAATAATACAATTATCTAAAGTTATTTTAGTAATTTTACTAGCATTACCAACTGTTTGGCCTACCTTTACTTTAGAAGGTCTTTTATCAACGGTTAAAGTATAAGAAGTTCCAATTTTTGCAATATCAACAATTTTAAAAGTATCTATGAATTCCATATTTTCTGGATTATAAATATCGATTGTATCACCAACTACATAAGGTATAGCAACTTCATTTTGAGTTTGCGCAATATCAATTTCTTTACTAGAAGCATTAACATTAGTTACTTTAGTATAAAACGATTTAATATTTAAAGCATCATCATGGCTTCCTTCAAGAAGACAATTTGTAATATTCAAATCACCTTCTAAAGCAATAGTATGAATTATATCAGCTGTACAAGTCATAATTCTATTTGAGCCTTTTTTCGTGGCAAAATTTGTTCTATTCAAATAAACATTTTTTCCACCTTCGACTCTAAAACCCATTCCACCTGTTACATATACATTAACATTTTCAAAATAAACATTTTCACAATTAACAAAATGGAAACCATGATTTTCATACATTGTATAAGCAAAAGAAACTTTTGTACCTATTTTAGGATCTTCATAAGTTTTAGTCCTATATTCAAAATTCTCATTTAAAGTAATTGCAAGTTCTCTACTACTAGCAGTATATTCAATATCATAAACACCTCTTAAAGAAGAACTTGAAGGTGAATTATAAAACAAATTGCCATTACGATTTGGAACATAACCACCTGTTATATCATCATAATAACATTCCATATATGAACAAGTTTTCTTACCCCAATTTTGATAAATAGATTGGCTTAAATCAAATTCATCAGGAATATCAAGAATAACAACTGGATTATTATCCTTTCTTATTACACTTTTTACAGTTCCTGCAATAGTAGGTGAATATTCCATATCAAAAGAAATATTCATAATATTAACATTTTTAGAAACTTTAGCTTCAAAATAGGTTCCCCATCCTGAATATAAAAATTCAGTATTATCACCCACTAAATACACATCTTCAATTCCATTAACATCAACTGTTGCAGAAAATTTATAAATACCTTGTTTAAATTTAATAATTTTATTACCTTTAACATTAACCAAATTGCTTAATAAAATTGATAAATTACCTGAATTATTACTACCATTAGGAGTGATATTATAATCTTCCGCTAGATAGATAGTTCCTTCAGGAACATTATATAATTTTTCGTTTTCAAATCTTTGTTTATTAACACCAACATTTTTCATATCACTTAAACCAATATTTTCTTTACAAATATAATCACTAGAAAAAGCAGAAGAATTTAAATTATCCATAACTTCTTGAAGAGTATCATAATTTTCTTCACTTGAAGAACTATCTTCTGAAGTAGTAGTTTGACTTGTTGTAGAACCTGTCGTAGTTTGACTTGTTGTAGAATCTGTCGTAGTTTGACTAGTAGAAGTACTAATTTGATTATTACAAGAAACAAGTGAAATTAAAGCCAATAAAAATCCAATATTCTTTTTCATAAATTATTGTCCTTTATATCTAGCTAAAGAATCGTTATAACATTTCATTAATTCATCAACATTATAGCCTTTTAAGGTATTGATAAAATCATTATAACTATTATCATCATAAGGATCTCTATTATTATCACCACGAATATAACTTGCCTCTAAGAATTCAAGTTGAGGATCAAGAGCAGCTTTTATAGTTGTAATTTTACTATATTCTTCGGCATTCATTTTAATTTCTGATGGTTCAGGATTTTTTAAATAAGGCAAATATCTTTGTGACATTTTATTTAAAGAATCAATAATTTTATCATTCATTTTTTCAACAAAGTTGCTTGACCAATATAAAGCAGAAGCACTACCAACATTAGGAGTAATGGTAGCTCTATATTGTTCTTGATTACCTGTCCAAGTTGATGGAACATTAAAAGTCCAAGAAGTATGTTCATCATTATCCCAGGTCCAATTTTTATTTTCCACTCCATAGGAAATTAATTGAGTACCTAAATCGCTATACATAATATCAAGAAGTCTAGCAACCTCTCTAACATAAACTGATTTTTGAGGAATAGTTGCTCCATCTGGTTTAAAATAACCAAATCCCCATTGTAAAGGTGTACCAGTATAATAAGAAGAAGTTAAAGGGCCAAATGTAACATAGTCTTCTTCATAATCATATCCAACAATTAAGTATGCAGCTGCCGCTGGAAAACTTCCTAAACGATTCTTTACACCATTTTGAGCCATTTGATTATCTGTTTTATTAGAAAAAGTACTAACATCCATCAAACCTTCATCCCACATAGTACGCGCAACTTGTAAATATTTTCTATATGCTTCTTGATAAGGAACATAAGTATATTTAGAATTATCATTTTCAATTTCTGCTCCAGAAGAAACATAACCATAACTTGCTAAAATGAAATTTCTTAAATATTCAAGAGATTTAGAAGTAACTGGAATTTCATCATTAGCGTCATCATTTAAATTAGCGTCTAATTCTTTAAACGCTCTTAAAACAGTTAAATACTCTTCAATTGTTTTAATTTCATCAGCATTTGGAAGAAGTTTACCTTTATATCCACCAAATTCTCGATTAATATTATCAATCCATTTTTGATTAATAAACATTTTAAAAGTTAAATCTCTAGCCACATCTTTAACTGATAAAGTTGAATACATATATCCATCTGATAAAGTAGCGGTTTTAATCGCATCACCTTTTTGTTTATCAACACCAAAATTAGTTTCTAAACCCTGTTTATAATTTGGCATATAATTATCAATAATATTACCAACATTCACTTGATTTCCATTTACTGAATAAGAATAATTATCATCATTAAAAGGAACATATGCATCATAATTTTTTTCAGCATATTCAACAAGTTCAGAAACAGGGTTGTTAAATAAGAATAAGTCAGGGATAGTACTATCTGATGACCATGCTCCAGTTCTTTGATTTGTATAAGCTGAAGTATCTGGCGTAGTAAATTCAAAATTCAAGCCAGTAATTTCTGATAAATAATTAAACATTTCTAATTCACTATAATTAGGATTACCCGCACTATGTGGAGCAAATATTTTAATTGTGACAGGATCTTTAACAATTCTATAAGGATTATCTTCTGTCCCATTAATTAAAAAATTATCTGGATCATAATTTTTTTGGCTAGATGAGCATCCAACAAGTGAAGCAAAACTCATAACAACAATAGATGATAATGTAATTAATTTTCTTTTCATAACTTCCTCCTTAGCCTTTAATGCCACCAATGGTGACTCCTTTTTCAAAATATTTTTGGAAAAATGGATAAATAATTAATAATGGTAATGATGAAACAACGATTGTAACATATTTTAATTGCTCCGATAAGTTAACATCAGTTCCTCCACCTACACTTGATTGATTAGAAATCAAAATACTATTTAAAACATTTTGTAATGGATATAAAGATGAATCTTGTACATACATTAAAGCATTAAAATATGAATTCCAATAACCAACAATTGCATAAAGAACCATAACTGCAATAATTGGTCTACAAAGTGGTAAAACAATTCTTGTAAAGATTTTAACATCTCCACATCCATCAATCATTGCGGCTTCTTGAAGCTCCATTGGAATTGAAGATTGCATATAAGTTCTTATAACAATAATATTAAATACAGAAATACAGCCTGGTAAAATGATTGCCCATATTGTGTTATATAATTTTAATTGTTGAATTAATAAATATGTTGGAATCATTCCTCCAGAAATAAACATCGTTAAAACTAAAAATAAATTTAAAAATTTTCTTCCTTTAAAATCTCTTCTAGAAAGAGGATAAGCACACAATACTTGGCAAGTAACTTGAATTATTGTCCCAATAAATGTATATAATAAAGAATTTCTAAACCCTCTCCAAATATCTTCATTCTTAAAAATCTCTTTATAACCATCTAAAGTAAATTGTTGAGGAAATAAACCTACTTCTCCAGATACTACTGCATCCGCTGAAGAAAATGAAGATGCAAGAACATTAATCAAAGGGAACAAAAACATCAATGCAAGTAAGCCAAGAATTATCATAATGATAATATCGAAGACTTTTTCTGAACCTCTACTTTTTCTATTCATAGTAATCTCCTCCTACCATAATGAATTGTCACTAACTTTTTTAGAAACAAAGTTACCAAGACACAAAATAATAATATTTACTACTGAATTAAATAAACCAATTGCAGTAGCGTAAGAATATTGAGCAGATCCAAATTTAGGGAATGAAACATTATACACATAAGTAGCAATAATTTCTGAAGAAGATAAATTCGTTGATAATTGCATTAAATATACCTTTTCAAAACCAACACTTAAAATATTACCAATAGACATAATAAACATAATAACCGCTAAAGGAATAATTTGAGGTAAATTAACATATAAAATTCTTCTTCCTCTACCCGCTCCATCAATAATCGCAGCATCGTGTAAATTAGGATCAACATTAGCCAAACTTCCCATATACACAATTGACCACCATCCTAAACCTTGCCACAAACCTGAAACAACATATAACATACAAAAGTAATCAGGATTTTCCATTAAATTAGTTGCATTAAAACCAAAAAAAGCAAATATTCTAGTAAAAATACCACTATCAACTTTAAAGAAAGCAAACATCATACCAACTAAAACTGAAACTGAAATAAAATAAGGAGCATACATAATAGTTTGTATTAGCCTTTTATATTTTTTAGCTTTAACTTCATTTAATAATAAAGCAAAAATAATTGGTAAAATAGAATTAAAAACAATTGAAGCAATTGATAAAACTAAAGTATTTTTAATAATAGTCCAAAAATTAGGCGCGGTAATAAATGTATAAAAATGTTTAAAACCACCCATTGAAGTCCAATCAGAATTAAAAATACCTTTAAAAGAACTATAATCTTTAAAAGCAATAATAAGTCCACTTAAAGGAAGATAATGAAAAATAAAAATATAAACAACAGTAGGAATTGTCATTATAAAAAGAGCTAATCCAATTTTGGAATACCATTTACGTTTTTCTGGAGTTCTTGATAATGTTTCAATTTCTTGTTTTGATAATTTTGCTTCCATAATATTCTCCTATTGTAAGCACTTTCATTATAAAATAAAATGATATAGTTTTTCCATAAACTAAAATGACATTAAATATATACTTTTTTGATTTTTAATCATTTCAATATTATCAATTAATATATAGTTTTTTTACATTTTCTACTCTTTTCGATAAATATAGATATAATTTTTCATTTTAATTTGTATTAAATAGTTTTATTATATTAATATAAATATATATTTTTTTGATTTAAAGGATAAATTATGAACAAAATTAATTTTATAAATAGAAGTTTATGTTTTAGAAACATTATTGATGATTTTAATACCGATTTTTCTACTTCAATTATTGGATATGAAGAATGTAATAAAAATAAACCGACAATTGATAGCAATAAACCTTGCTATATCATCCATTTTATCGTTAAAGGAAAAGGAATTATTATCGATCAAAAGCAAAAAAAAGAAACAATTTCTAGTAATGAATGCTTTTTAATTGAGCCAAACTCACATATTAAATATCGTCCAGATCCTACCAATCCATGGTCATATTTTTGGGTTGAAATTAATGGTAATGTTCTAAAAAAAATATGTGAACAAATAGATTTCAAAAAAAATAATATGCATATCAAAATTAAAGAATTTGATACCATAATTAAATGTTTTGCTAATATTTTTAACAATGATTTATATATTGATAATCAATATAGTGAATTCTTAAGAGTAACTAGTGAAATCATGAAAATATTCTCTCTTTTAATTAACGAACATGGTATAGAAAACAATCAAAACACTCTTACTAAAGAAGAAAACCAAATCAAAAAAATTATTGAATATGTTAATAATAATTACACTTCACCTGATATTTCTATAAAAAAAATAGCCGATTATTTTTATTTTTCTCAAGCTTATTTAACAAGAATATTTAAAAAAAGTACAGGTATTTCACCTATGAAATATATCATAATGTTAAGAATGCGTCGAGCCGTTGAACTATTAAAAAAGGAGACATTCTCTATCTCCCAGATTACTTATTGTATCGGTTATAAAAATCAATTTTATTTTTCTAAAGAATTTAAAAATTATTTTGGAGTTTCCCCTTCAAAATATAACCTTAATCCTTCTTTGTTAAGTCAACACGTTCAGGATTTGAAAAAGTAGAAGAATCTAAATATTTATTTTCAATAACTTCTTCACTTATTTCTTGTTTTCTTTCTTCCATAATATATCTTTCATCAACACCTTTAGTTCCACATAAAATATCTTGTATGGATTTCTTTTGTTTATTAACAAAAATTAAAATAAAGGAAACAAAAGCCATAATTGCCGAAATTGCCATAAAAGAAAATAAAGAAATGCCCGCTCCACCAATTTCAAAAATTGGATACATCCAACCAGTTTGTAATCCTCCGCTAAAAAAGCAAGAAACAATCATAATTCCAAAAAATAAAATAAATGAACATAAATTTCTGAAGATAAATTGTTTAGTAGTAACTTGGTAACCTTCATTATCAGCAATACAAATTTGCATGACTTTCTTTCCAATAGTTTTCATATTTTTAAAGAAAAATTGTGGTAATAAAATAACTAACACAAAACTAACAACATAACTTAAACAAACAAAACCATCTAAAATATATGAACATTGAGCATAATTTTCTTTATAAATTTCATAATGATTTTTAAATCTAGATGAATTAACAAGCAAACTAACTTCTTCATTCCAAATTTTTTGATAAGAGGAAGCAAGCAAATTTCGAATTGATTTACCAGCTTGATATTCATTATTTTGAAAATATTTATATAAATTTATCGCATGTTGAGGGTTTAAATATGGTAAGGAATAATTCTCTTCGTCGTAAATCCACATTGAAGAATTATCAAGTGGATTATATGTATTCTTTTTTAATACTTCATAATAATATTGTTTAACATTTAAATTATTTAAATCTAAAATATCATTATTCTCATTATATTTATCAACATAGTTAACATAAAAATAGGCTAGATTATCTTCTTCATAAGAAGCAGGAAGATAATTATTTGGATTATCAATACTTATTCCATTTTTAACAAATTCATCACTATCCATATTAAATGAATACAATAAATGTTTATAACAATATTCTTTAAATATTTCTTCTTGATCACGTGGATTTTGATATAAATGATTTTCATTATTATCAAAGAAATATATTTTTGCTTCTTCTTCTATTTCATAACATTTAACCATTTCTTGAGTTAATATATTCTCTTTATCTTTATAAAAAGAAGCGTTAGATAATCCTAAATGAGCAAGAATTAATAATATAAAAGAAACAATAACTAGCAAAAGCGCATCTATTAAATGCGCTTCAATTCTTCTACTTGATGAGGGATTTAACTCATTTTTATATGGTTGTAAAACACTTTTTTCCATTAAGCCACCTTATTTAATAAGTTTTTCTGTAATAGTATCAAATAAATGTATTTTAGAAAGATCAAAAACTAAATTTAATTCATCACCTGCATTAACTAATGTTTTTGCATGAATTTTTGAAACAATTTCATTTCCTTCAAAATCAGTATGAACATAATATTCATGTCCTAATAATTCTGCCACAGAAACTTTTAATTTAAATTCTTGAGAAACTTCTTCATCAGTTAAAATTCTATTTGCTTGATAAATATCTTCTGGTCTAATGCCAAAAATAACTGGTATTTCTTTTTTCAAATCAAGAGCATTGATCTTTTCTAAAGCATCTATTAGATAATTACGTCTAGAATTAGATTCTAAACATAATTTATATTCTTCTTGTAACTTTTTCAAATCATTTTCTAATATTTTTGTTGAATGATGTTTAATTTTTTCTTCAATGTCTTTTATTTTTTCTTCATATTCTTTCTTTTCAACAAAATTTTCTTCTAATTCTTCTAATTCTTTTGTTAATGAAAATTTTTCATTTTCATAGAATTCTTTAACCGCTTTTTTAAAATCTTTACCAAGTTTAATTGTTGTTCCCTTTGGTAAAATAACATCTTCTTTTACAAATCTTGCTGAAATTAAATTCATAGCTGGACTACCAATAAAAGTAGCAACAAACACATTAGCAGGATGATTATAAATTTCAATAGGTGTACCAATTTGTTGAATATAACCTTTATTCATAACCACAATTCTAGTTGCCATAGTCATAGCTTCTGTTTGATCGTGAGTAACATAAATTGTTGTAGCATTTAAAGCATTATGCAATTTAATAATTTCACTACGCATAGCCACTCTTAATTTAGCATCAAGGTTTGATAAAGGTTCATCCATTAAAAACACTTTAGCATTTTTAACAATTGCTCTTCCAAGAGCAACTCTTTGACATTGTCCACCTGAAAGTGCTTTTGGTTTTCTTCCTAAATATTCTGATATTTGCAAAATTTGTGCTGCTTTTTCAACTCTACTTCTAATTTCTTCTTTTGGTAAATGCTTATTTTCATATACTTCAACTGGAGTGGTTTGCAAATATTCAATTTTTTCTTTTATTTCATTAAGATCTTTTTCTAAATCTAATTTTTCATTATCATTAGTTAAACTATCATAATATTTATTTAAATTATTATATTGACCTTGTAAAACTTTAATAGCTTTTTTATTAATACCTAAAACTGGATTATTATTTTCATCAACTTTTAAAGTTGGAAATTTTTTAATTCTTAAGCCAAATGACATATTACCTGCTACAGTCATATGTGGATACAAAGCATAACTTTGGAAAACCATAGCAATATCACGATCTTTAGGATGTAATTCATTAGCATATGTTTTATCGATAAATAAATCTCCAGCAGTAATATCTTCAAGTCCAGCAATCATTCTTAAGGTGGTGGATTTACCACATCCAGAAGGTCCAACAAAAATTCACGTTGCTTAATATCTAAATTAAAATCAAAAACAGCTTGTACTTTATTATCATATATTTTATTAATATGGCGTAAAGAAATATATGCATCTTTTGGTGCATTTTTAATTTTACGAGAATTTATCTTTTGCTTTTTTACCATATCATCATAAATACGGCATCTTTGTTTATATAATTGTTTTTCTTTTAATTTTTTTACTTTCTCTTCTTGACGTTTTTGTTCTTTATCAAGTGTTATTAAACGATCTTTTTCTGACATAATCCAAAAGCTCCTTTAGCCAAGTATAGCAAAAAGTATATATACATTGAAAGCGATTACACGCCTAAAATCAGTAAAATACAATAACAAAGTCAAAAAAGTATATATTTTATTAATTTATTTTTTCTAAGTTCAATGTATATTTAATTGTAACATTAACTCTAAATATACTCAGTTATAGGCTTACTAAAACAAATTAAATTTTTATTAATTAATAGGAAAACAAAAATAAGTATTTAAAGAAAATGTTTTTAACTTTATCATTTATTACAAAAAGAAAAGTATTTCAACCTAATCTTTTATCTAACTATTATTTCTAAGATAAATCTTTCTCCAAGAGTAATTACAACTATAATAAATCTAATTGTTAATGCAAGTTATACTTTAACTTTCTTTTGTTTTTTACACTCACCAATAACATTATCAATACTTGTATCAGCTTCTATAACTGCCTCTTCAAGAATTTGATTATTAATTTCATCAGGATCAGTCATCATCGCTTGAATATCAAATTCTTCATATAAATATTTTCTTGTAATAATACCGATTCTTAAAGTTAATAAACTATTAGCCGCTCCTTGTGTTAAACTTTTTGTAATTTCTGAAATAAATGGTAAAGAAGATAATGCACCTTTAACAAGCTTATCAATTCCATTAAAAATTATTTCATCAATATTAATTGATTGAATAGTATAAGCTACTAATGCATTACGAAAAACTTTAGCAATTAATTTATATAATTGAGGATATGAAGGATGATATCCACAAGCAATAACAATTCTCATAATCATTCTAATATTAACAAGTAAAACTGTTGCACTATCAAAACGATTATTTTGACTAATTGCAGTACCTAATAAAACTTTTGTCGCACTTTCATTAACTATCTTATTAATTTTTTTAGTAATTTCATTATTATAAACATCTCTTAAAACAAGATTTAATTCATCTCGAGAAGAAATATTTTCTTCAATTAATTTTTTACTTTCTTCACTAATAACATCACCTTTAATTAAATTATTAGCGACCTTTTTTAATTTACGATAATTTTTTTGATTAATTGTTTTTTTATTACTATAATCAATAATATCTAAAGTAAAACAAGGTGTAGATAAAGCCACAATAATTGGCCTAATAACTAAAAAGAGAATTAATAATAGCAAAATAACTAATACTACATATCCAACATATTGATTAATTTTATAAAAGAAAGAAAAAATATCAATAATACAACTTGTGACAATAATACTTAATAAAACAACTCCCACTAAAAGAAATATTCTTATAAATCTTCGATTAGCCTTTTTGATAATTGTAGTTTCTTTATTCGATAAAAGTTCTTCTCTTCTTTTATTTCTTTTTACTAAAGGTCTATACTTCTTCATAAATACATTATAACATTAGCGAGTTAAAATTTTTATAAATTCTTTTGTCGCAGCATTTAAATTACTATTAGCAAGTTTAATTAAATAAATCTCACGAGAAGGAATTTTAATATCTAAATTTACTTTCTTTAAAGATTCATTAATAAACATTTCTGGCAAAAATGCAATTCCTAAATTATTATTTAATAATGGTAAAATTTGATCAACTGTTTCAATTTCGATATTAGGTTGATAAAGAGTATGATGCTTTAAAAATAAATCACTAAAAAATTTATATGTGGCAGTTTGTGAATCTAAAGAAATTAAGTTTAAAGAATTTAACTCATTTATATTAATTTTATTTTTCTCATAATAAGAATTACTACACACTAAATAATCCTGAAATTCACCAACCTTAATAACCTCTAAATTATCATCATTAATAATAGGTGAAGAAACAATAATCACATCACATAATCCATTTTTTAAAGCTTCCAAAGCTTTAAAAGTCGTATAATTTAAAAGTTTAATTTTAATATTAGGATATAACGAATTAAATTTACATAAACAAGGAATTAAAATTGAGTGAAGCGCTACTTCACTAGCTCCTAAAGAAATATAACCAATATCTAAATCACTTTTTAATAATAATTCTTTTTCCGCTTTTTCAATTTGATTAATAGCAATTGAAATTCTTTTATAAAATTCTTCTCCTTCTGGAGTTAAATTAACTGCATGATTATTTCTAGAAAACAAACTAATATCTAATATTTCTTCTAGTTTTTTTATTGTTCTAGTGATATTTGGTTGAGAAATATATAATTCTTCAGCTGCTTTAGTGAAACTTTTATTCTTTGCAACATAATAAAAAATTTTATAATAATCAAAAGGAATGTTCATGTAAGCCCCTTCATATCAATTTGATATAACAAAAATATAATAATATATTATTAATATTATTAAACAAGATATATAATGACTAAGTCAAGAAGGAAAATAAAATGAATAAAGATTTAACAGTTGGTAAACCTATAAGTGTATTATGGAGATTCTGTATACCTTTGTTTTTATCAATAATTTTTCAACAATTATATAATTTAGCAGATAGTCTAGTCGCTGGTAACTTCATTTCTGAAAATGCATTTGCCGCGGTTGGTAATGGATATGAAGTAACATTAATATTTATTGCCTTTGCTTTTGGATGTAATATAGGGTGTTCAGTAATGGTTTCAAGATTCTTTGGTGGAAAAGATATTTCTAATATGAAAACAACTGTTTCTACCACTCTTATTGCTAGTGGTGTATTATGTTTAATCTTAATGATATTAGGATTAGTCTTTTGTAAACAATTGCTTTTATTAATTAATACTCCAGAAGAAATACTAGAAGATTCAATGCTCTATTTAAATATATATATTTATAGTTTGCCATTTGTTTTTTATTATAATGTTGCAACTGGTATCTTCTCTGCTTTAGGTGATTCAAAAACACCATTTATTTTCTTAGCCTGTTCATCTTTAGCTAATATTGGTATGGATATTCTTTTTGTTAAAACATTTTCAATGGGCGTAAGTGGTGTGGCATGGGCTACTTTTATTTGTCAAGGTGTTAGTTGTGTTCTTTCTTTAATCGTGGTCTTTATTCGTTTAAATAAATTTAAAGAAAAACATCAATTATTTTCTTTTGATATATTAAAAAAAATCGCTATTATTGCTATACCTAGTATTCTCCAACAAAGTTTTATTTCTGTTGGTAATATTATCATTCAAGGTGTAGTTAATAGTTTTGGATCCTCAGTAACTGCAGGATATTCTGCAGCAGTTAAATTAAATAACTTAGTAGTTACTTCTTTAACTACTTTAGGTAATGGAGTATCTAATTACACTTCACAAAATCTTGGTGCTAAAAAAATAGAGCGAGTTAAAGAAGGTTTTAAAGCTGGATTAATTATTGTCTTTAGTTTATGTGTTCCTTTTGTTTTATTATACACATTATGTGGTGGTCCACTTATTGATATATTTATTCGTAACCCTTCTATTGAAGCCACTGAAACTGGTAAACAATTTCTATACATTGTTTCTCCATTCTATTTAATAGTTTGTATTAAATTCCTTTCAGATAGTATTCTAAGAGGAAGTGGATTAATGAAAGAATTTATGATTGATACTTTCGTTGACTTAATCTTAAGAGTGGGGTTAGCTCTTATCTTATCAAAACCATTACAAACTATTGGTATTTGGTTATCTTGGCCTATTGGTTGGGTTGTAGCAACTATTCTATCTTTTATATTCTACAAAAAAGGATATTCTAAGAAGACATGTTAGTAAATTCTTTTAAAGTTTGAAATTTAATAACCACTAAAGTTTTATCATCATTAATTTCTTGCTTTAAAGATAATTCTTTATTAAGTAAAGAAGCTAAAGACTGTGCACTTTCATTAAAATTATCAATTAATACTTTTTGAATAATATCTTCTGGTTCTTGAATATAACCATCAGTCATAAAGATTAAAATATCATTAACCATTAAATCTTTTACTAAAGAAGAAGTTTTAATATTGTAAATAATACCAATTGGAGGAGTATTACTTTTAAATTTAATTAATTCATTATGTCTAAATAAATATGAATTAAACGATCCACATTTAAAAATTTCCATCGTTCCTTTAATTAAATCAATATCAATATAATCAAGGGTAGCATATATTTCATCATTAACTTTAGATTTTACAAGTGAATTAATATTAGCAATTTGATTATCCACTTTCTCTTCAATTTTTCGATATGCATTTAAAGCGTTCACCATAAAAAATGAAATATTAGAGGAATCAATATTATGGCCTATTCCATCAGAAAGAATTAAATAATAATGATTATTTTCAAAAAAAGATAAATAATTATCACCATTAAAATCTTTATTAACTCCATAAGAAATAATATGTAAATCTAATTTAAATAAAGGCTTAGAAACAATCACCACTTGATATAAGCCAAGTGAAAGAATATAAAACATATCCTCAAGATAATAAGTTTTTTTCATACAATTAGAAATAATCGTTAAAACTTTAGAAATATCTTCTTTTTCATTTAAAGCAATTTGAAATGTCATATTATTATGACCAATTGATAAAGTTGATAAATGATAATGATATGCTTCTAGTTCTTCATATAATAAAGATTTCTTTCTTCTTAAAATCTCTGAAGAAGAAAAAATACTTCTTAATGGTTTATAAATATTTTCAATTTCTTGAAGATAAATATCATTCTTATTTTTAATCTCATCAAAATATTTTTGTTCATTAATTAAAGTAACTTTATTTAAACGTATTTGACGAATAATTTTATAAGGATACAAACATTCATCAAACAATATTTTTTTATTATCCTTAGAAAATTCATATTCAATACTATCTTTAATAATCGGATACAAAGAACAATTTCTTCTATTCTCACAATCCTTACAAACCTTAGTTTTCACAATATTCATCATTTTATCAACAGGTGAATAACTTGTATCAATACTATTAGATAAAACAATATCTAAATAAGAAGTAATATCATTAATTGAATTCGATACTTCATTTAATCTTTGATTTGCTTCCACTAAAGTAAGAGTTTCTTCTCGAGAAAAAACATCCTTTATTTTATCTAAAATTTTTTCAGGAATAATTAAAGAAATCAAAATTGAAACTAGACCTTGATAAAACATAGGATCCTTATAAAAAGTTTCACTAAAATACAAATAAATAATAACATATAAGAATAAATATACTGAAAACACTAATTTACGATTTAAAAAGATACAAATAATACTAGGTACAATTAAAGAAATTAACATAAGTCTTGAACAATTTTGAACATAATACAAAATAAAACAATTCAAAATAATTGCTAACGCTCCTTCAATTGGTGAACAGGTACGACAAATTAAAATATGAATTAATCTGGCTATAATTAAATACAAACCATTTAAACCATAAAAAATTAAAGATAAAGAAGTTAAAACTATTACTTTAGCTCTACCTTCAAATTCTTTATCTTCTTCAATTAAACAATTAACAAAATTTAAATATCCATATAATAAAACACAAGAAACAAAAAAAGAAATTGATAAATTGATTAAATTACTTAAAGAAAAATATCTAATCAAATAAAAAACCATAAAAAATAAATTAGTTAATAAAAAAGAGCCATAACGTTTAAAAAAACTATCTTTTTTAAATAAACATAATAATAAGCAAAAAAAGAAAAAAGTAATATTAATAATACCTACTTCTAATCCATAAGGAACAGAAATAAATAAAGAAGTAATAATACTAATAACCACAGTAAATAAATAATTATTAATTCCTCGAATATAACTAATATAAATTAACACTAATAAAAAAGGATTAAATAAATATTGATCAGAAATAAGACACACTAAAATACTTAATCCAATAAAAATTAATAACTCAATAAAATGACTACCTTTACTATAAACAAGAGAATACTTTTTCATAAGAATATAATATTCTTTAAAAAAGGAAAAATTTGCCGAAAAAAAGCATCATTAATAATGATTTTAAACATTATCTTTGATGCTTTTAATTAACAATTAAATACTTTCAACTTTAATATTTTTAAACGTTGCTACTGTATTATGACACCATACTCCATAAGCATAGTTATTTAATTTATCAAGTTTATTAATATATTTAGTTTCTTTAACACCATTAAATTCAGCAGTAATTTCTGTATTTTTTCTTGTCACTTTCAATACTTGTCCATTAACTAAACTTGTTGATGTTCCTTGGAAACTCCACATATCATTCCATCCTAAATCAACACCATCAATTTTTCCAGTTAAACCAATACTCTTTAAAGTTTTGTTATTTTGCCATTGTAAATAAACAACAATAAAATTATTATCATCAGCAAAATATGGAACTAAAGCAATTTGTGCATCATTTGAATCAGAATAATTATCTTCTTGAGCAGTAATAGTACTAGAAACTATATAATTATCTAAATATTTGCAACTTGTAAGAGCAAATCCTGCCATCCAGTTATTATAATTGTTAACTTCTACTTCATCTTCACCTTTAACAGTTATTGTTTCTTCAAATAAGCAAGCCGATTTTGACCATTTTGAATTTTCAATTCTATGTGACTCTTCTTGAGAAATATTAGCATAATTAACAGCCTTATCAGCATAAGCATATAAACCAAAACTATCAGTATCTTTATTCATTCTATAAAGAGTCTTGGTTTCTTCAACATTTCCAAAATGTACTGTTAAACTAGTTCCATTTCTTTCAACCATAAATGTTTCACCAGTTGTTAAATCATAATCTAGATTTGCAAAATTCCAAAAATCATTCCAACCGATATTATTACCATCAATATATCCAGTACATCCAATACCTTTCAATTTTTGATTTGTTTCCCATTGTAAATAAACAACTACATAATTTAAGTCATCTTTATAATAAGGACATAAACCAATAAATGTTTGGTTAGTTATCGTAGCTTCTGAAGTAATTGTAGTGGAAATTTTATAATTATCTTTTAAAGCACTATCTCTAAAAACAAACGCTGCTTGATAATTTGTACTATTATTAATCGAAACTTGTGATTTGCTTTCAGTAGTAAATGATGCTTCAAATAAATGTGATGACATTTCCCAACCATTTGTTTCAGCATTTTTATTATCATCTTTAGGCAAACCAACAAAAGAATCTAATTTAATACTTATATTGTTATTATCTTTTCTAACTTTAATAAGATGTCCTTCTCCACATTCTTTAAAATCATCATTATCATTTAGATTAAATTTAACAAGATAATCACCTTCTTTAAGAGTTTGATTTAAAGAAAATTTAAATGTATCATTTCTAGTTAATTGTATCTTTTGATTAAATCCATTTAAATATAAAGAGCAATATTCAGGTAATTCATCTAAAGTTTCAACATTTAAAATTAAGTTAACATCTTGATCTTTAATATCAGATATTTCTTTTTCTACATTATTAAGAGGATGATTTATATCTAAATGATGATCTTTAATATATTTTACAAGTTGTTCACTTGCTGTTTTATGTTCTTCCACTCGAGGATGACCTTCTCTACATTGATCAAACTTTAAATAATGAATTTCATTATCTATTTTTTGTTTTGCATCTTCAATAATTGATGGTAAAACAGAATTAACATTGTTCTCCATTAAACCACTCATTAAGATAAATGAAGTATTTGATCCATATATATTCGCTAAAGTTACAATAAACTTTGAATATTCTTCTTTGAATTTTTCAAGATTAAATACACTTGGATTCCAAAAATCATTTGTTCCTAAATTAATAAAAACTAAATCAGGAGTATAATTATCAAAATTCCAATAATATTCACCATCATAATTTACTCGATTATAAAATGAATTAACTTGATTAGTATCATCAATACCATTTGATGTATACATGCCAATTCCTGAGCGAGCTTGTACATTTATATCAGCATTTAAACTAGTAGCAGCATATGTCGCGTATGTTTGTAATCCATCTTGATAATCACTATTTGTAGTATCAGATATATCACCTCTTAAATTACCATATCCAGCAGTAATTGAATCACCATATGCTTCTATAGTTAATTTTTTTGTTTTATCAACAATTTTAAAATAACCATCTGTTCTAATATTATGTAATGTCATGCTCGTAGATAAGGCTTCTGTTCTTTTTAAAACTTTTACAGTATGTACACCTTGAGGCAAATTATCTACTAACAAATATTCGCTTTCAGTAGTCGCAGTATTTAAGGTAACAACTCTTTTATTAGTATCTGTTTCATCATCTACTAAGACTGACACTTTTGTTTTACCATACCAAGCTCCATACCAAGCATCAAAAGTTGCGTATAATTTTGTCCCATAAAATTTAACTTCAAATCCACTTCCAATATTGTTCATAACAACTTTATTATCTTTATGAACATTTCTTCCATGATATTTAATAAACTCATTATTTCTATTTAAAATAGTTAGTTGATCAAATCTATCATAAGAATCAAATTCTTTACTTAGAACAATATCACCATATATTACTTTTACCAAAAATGTTGATTTTGCACTTACTGTTAAAACACCATCACTAGTTATAGAAGCCCCCTCTCCTTCCACAGAGAAACTAGCTTCAACATTCTTAGATAAATTTATTTTTGTTGGAGTATTTAATGCAAGATGATTATCTTGATTAATAATTTTTAAATCAATTGATTCAATATCTATTCTTTGACCAACAGTTGAATTTGTTTTAACAATAATATAGCCTTTACCTTCCGCTAATAACTTAACATTAACTTTATTTTTTCCAACAATTGAAGCATTAACATAAGAAAAATCATCATTTCCATAAATTACTTGTAATTGTTCAGAAGTATTATTATTAACATCAATATCATAACTTGTTAAAGGTAAGCCAATAATACTACTCTTTGATATTGTAATATTTTCAACTTGACTTGTAGATGAACTATTAGACGAACTTGTTGATCCATTAATAGAGGTATTAACATTTTCACCACAAGATATTAATAGTAACGAACAAAGTAACAACAATCTTTTTTTCATTTAATAAATTCCTTTCTCTGTTTCTTTATCAAAGAAACGCATACTTTCTATATCAAATTTTATTTTTAAATTTGTATGAGGAAGAATCTCATTTTTTGCCGAAGTTTTCCAAGTAAAATTTTTATTATTTATTTGAGAATGAATGATTAATTCACTTCCTAAAAGTTCTACCACACTTGCTTCAACTTCAATTCCTTCTTCACATAAAGAAATATCATCTGGTCTAATTCCCATAATAACTTCTTTATTATCATATTCTTTTGGTAAATTAATTTTAAAACTATAATCTCCTAACATTATTTGATTATTTTGATAACGTACATAAAAAAAATTCATCGAAGGAGAACCAATAAAACCAGCAACAAATTTATTACTAGGATGGTTATATACTTCTTTAGGTGTACCAATTTGTTGAACATATCCATCTTTCATAATAACTATTCTATTAGCCATAGTCATAGCTTCTGTTTGATCATGAGTAACATATATAGTCGTAGTTTTTAAAGTTTCATGAAGTTTAATAATTTCACTTCTCATTTGCACTCTTAATTTAGCATCTAAATTTGATAATGGTTCATCCATTAAAAATATTTTAGCATTTCTAACTATTGCTCTTCCCAGTGCTACTCTTTGACGTTGACCACCAGATAATTCACGAGGCTTTCTATCCAAATAATTTTCTAATTCTAAAATTTTTGCTGCTTCTAAGACTCTTTTATTAATTTCTTCTTTTTTATATTTTCTCATTTTTAAGCCAAATCCCATATTTGCAGCAACACTCATATGTGGATATAAAGCATAACTTTGGAAAACCATGGCAATATCACGATCTTTACTAGGTA
>OJMH01000184.1_pt1 | contig 93561 bp, 75 predicted proteins | sample 1597111 | NCBI WGS metagenome assembly OJMH01 (sample SAMEA2452115, study PRJEB22498) | human gut metagenome | reverse complement strand
TCCGCTTGAGTTTTTCGTACTCTGTATCTCCGGGCTTTAAATCTTTTCTCGGATTATACTTTGCCGGATTCAGTTTCGATATCTCGATTTTTTCTATTTGCAAAATTCTCACCCCACTCTAAAATTTGTATATGAAAAACGCTCCTATTTGGGAGCGTTTCAGAAAATAATTAGATTTTATTTTTTAGCTTAAGAAGTTCATTATCAGCTTTATCATGGTATCTTTTTCGTCTGGTTTTGACTCTGCCGTCATAATTGTCACCGCAACCAGCGTATAATCGTCAATTATTTTTTTACCGTCAATAAACAAAGCATTGTTTTTATCAAGAAAATATAGAAATAATGCTGCTGCGATTCGCTTGTTTCCGTCTGAAAATGAATGATTTTTTGTTATCAAATACAAAAGATTGGCTGCTTTTTCTTCGAGCGTTGGATACACATCTTGACCGCCAAATGTCTGATAAATTGCGTTTATGCTCGATTTAAATGAATCGTCTTTTTCATTTCCGAAAAGCTCACTTTCGCTACCAAATTTCATGCCGTCTATGACTTTTCTACATTCTTCGTATGTCAAAGTGTAAGTTGCGGTATTTCCTTTTGGTTTTTCTATTTTCTGATGGTCGTAATCATCAAGTAAATCAAGGGCTAAAGTATATTTTTCGATTACATCTAAAAGCTGATTACTTTCAATCTGGTTGCTTTTCGCACGTTTCATAATTCGTATAACCTCGCCAAGTTCATTTATACGATTATTATTCACGGCATAGCCTTTGAGTATGTAATCTTTTAAAACGCTATTTGCCCACTTGCGAAACTCTACACCTCGCTTGGATTTTACTCTGTATCCAACTGAGATTATCACATCAAGATTATAAAAACTTGTTTTTCTTGAAACCTGGCGATTACCTTCTTTTTGAACTATCAAGTATTCCTTGACAGTTGAATTTTTATCGAGTTCACCTTCTTTAAAAACGTTGTTCAAATGCAAACTTACATTCTGTTTTGTGGTTTGAAAAAGTTCTGACATCTGATTTTGCGTCAGCCATACTGTTTCGTCTTCCAATTTAACGTCTAATTTTACGTTTCCGTCTTGTGCTTTGAAAATTACTAATTCTGTTTTTTGCTCCATGAATTTCTGTTCTCCTTAAGTTTGAATCTCGTTACCATATTAGCTTTGCACGTCTTTTTATGCAAGCGTTTATCTCCTTTTTTCCAAGAAATTATTCCACAAACAGCGAGAATCACTTGTACAAAATCAAGAAGTGCTCTGCCGTAAGTGCCTGATGTGAAGTCGAGAGTGCACCACAAAATATCTCCGATGAGCCAAATATAGAAACACCATATATTTTTCCGTATGTTTAGGACTGTACCTGTTAGCGAAACCGCCGTTAAAGCCCATATTACGTTGTCTGTCATTTTTTCCTCCGTGCTGTAAGAAGTAACTCCATAGTGCTGTCTTGCGGTGTATCTGAAAAGTCGGTGGTACAGTTTTGCTTGACGATATCAAAAATTTCATACCACAGTAAGTTTGCTTGTTTTTGGAATGATATGCTCATTTGTACAAACGGATTCGCTATTGCCGCACCTGTTGTCGGATGCTTGCCCAAAACCCCGAATTTGCTTATTGCTTCTTCACATTGGATGTATCTTGCAAATGCCTGAGCGTAAGATTCCACAAGCCTTGGGTTTACGAATTTATCGCATTTTCGTTTTTGAAGCCAGACCCAAGTTTCCTCGAAGATTTTATCTGCACCGAGGGTTTCGCCGCTTTTTTGTAAAGAGCTCAAGTATTCGCTTGGTTTTGGAATTTCCTCGCCTTGGAGTTCTACTCCGTCTGAAAAATCCTCCGCTTCAAAATCTGTATCTAAATCATCTGTATTTAAAATTCGTGCAGCCACACCCGATGAAATTTTGTCTACCAATGGGTCGGGCTTATCTCCGGCTCTAACCCTGCGTCCGCCTCTGTATGTCCCGTCTTTTGCCATTTTTACCACTCCTTTATCTATAATTTGGTTAATACCCTGTTTGAATCGGACTTTTTTTGCGTGGCTTCCCACGCCCGTTGCGGTTCGCTTCATCTGCGGGGATTCGAACTCCCCCCACAAGAGAAAAACTCCTAATTTTTTCTTAGGAGTTAGAATTTTTTATTTTTTTATTATTTCAAATTTGTCTACTTCGGGAATCAACGCCAGTGAACTTCCGTTTTCCCAGTTTACATGTATTTGCGGTGCATCATCTATATAATCAATCGCTCCTTCTAATCCTTCAGTCATTTGTGGTTCGCCTTCCATGTGAATCAGTCGTACTTTGATTCCTGGTTTATAAATGTTTCTCAGTCTTTCGATTTCATCTGAATGTCTCAACAGTTTCACTCCTTAAAGTTTATCGGTAACCATATACTAACTCTGACAAGGTGCACTAGCAAGTTAATACTGTACTTTTCAAGGTAGAACAATCCCACATATTTACTGCACTTTAAGGCATTAATACACAAACTAAATCAACCCCAACGACCACCTTCAGAAGCTGTGATTTTTGAGTGACAACTTTTGCAAAGGCTCATCAAATTATCTTCATGGTGCGTACCGCCTTTCGATAGGGGAATTATGTGGTGTACTTCTTCCACGGGTTTTATGATATTTTTTCGTTCACAGAGCTCGCATATAGGGTGCTCCTTGATGTAAAGCTGCCGTATCCTTCGCCATCTGTTGCTGTATCTTTTATAGGTGTTTGGATCACGCTGATACTTATTGTAGTGCTTAGTTACAAGTTTGGTGTGCTTCTCGCAGTATGGGTTTTCTGTAAGCTCCGCACAACCACTATATCTACATGGACTTTTTGGTTTCTTTGGCATAATCATTTACCTCCACATAAATTAGGCCTCCACGATATTTCGTGAAGGTCTTTATTACAATTTTTCTAATTATAATGCTACCAGAATGCAAACATGGTTTTCTATGGTTTTTAGTGGCTTGTTTTTATTTTCCCCAGAGCTTTCTTGTGTAAGCGATGAACCCAACTCAAATCATAACTCATCTCTACAGCAATCTGCTCCCATGTCCTAAAACACAAATACCTAAGTTCCAATAAAGTTTGATATTCGGGATTCTTAACTTGTTTTATCATCGACACTATTTCTTGTTTTAAATCAACCAGTCTGTCGATTTCTTCGTCAATCTCATTCTCTAGGTCAATTATCTTAACGATAACACCCTCCATCTTTTGCTTGTTGCCATTACCAGAACAAGGAATATCGCTAAGAGTTGACGTAGCTTTTTCTGCCAGTTCTCTTAAGTTTCTTACTTGTTCAAGTTTACTGTTTATCCTTTGGTCGATTCGGTATGCTTGCGATAAATATTCCTTTATAGTCATAAAGTTATCCTCCGTAAAATTACAAATTTTAAAATATTCTTGATTCTTCCGGCTTTGTAATTTGTACTGTGTAACTTTGTTCTTTGCATTTTGAACTTTGAAATATTTCTATTCTGGCATCACTCCTTTCAAGATTTCTTTGACTTCTTCAAGGCTTGTCACCTTAAAAGCCATGCCGTTTGCTTTTCGTATTTTCGCAATGGTGATTTCTTGCAGTTTTGAGAGTTTCCCATTTTCGTTTTTTACTTCAAAAGCCACAAACTTTCCCTTGTAGCAAACGATAATGTCAGGGATTCCCGATGTGCCATAAAGTCCGCCATGTTCTTTAAACGCGAAGCATTCGGGAAGACTTTTTAGATACTTCAGTATTTGATTTGTTATTGTTTTTTCTTTCATCTTAACCTCTTTAACCTCCGTTAACCTCTATTTTTGGCTGAGAGGTTAAATCACAAACGCCTATAATAAGCCATTTGCGGTATATAATTAACCTTTTAAAAAAATTTATATATATTTATAGGACTTTTTATATTCAACACTAAAAATTACTACTTAATATAAAACTCTATAATATATAGGGTATGTGCGGAAAAATAGGGGTTAAGAGGTTAAGGTGCTTAAAACGGCTTAGTTAAGCGGTTTTGTGTTTTCACCACATTCGTTATTTATGTCCTCTTTTATGCAAAAACACTTTTGCACGATACCATTAATGGATTTCGGGACTTGCATTTTTACGTGTCCGTGACTATCAGTTCGAGTTTCAATAAAATTTCTATCTTTAAATCCACGAGTAACTTTTGAATAATCGAATCCATTCTCTTTGAGTGCTTGTCGCAGCACATTTGGTATGATATACACTCGGCCTTTTTCAAATTTACCGTAACAGGGTGTGCTGTCGGGAGAAAACCTGTTTTTATTACTCGCTATCCAGCCCATGACAAAGTCCCACGCCCTGTTTACTGTGTCCGCTTTTTGAAGTTCCTTGCAGTTCTCTAAAATCTGAGTACCAAGTTCTATGCTTTCGCTCCACGCTTCGTTTTTCGGAGTATTAAATACCGAAATCTCCGCATAATAGTCGCCCAAACATACCGCTGATACGTTATCGAGCTGTGCTCTCGGCACCTCAAAATCGCACTTGAAATCTATCTCTTTGAGCAGTTTTTTATAATCTTCCTTCGCAATTTTCTCGCTTACATTGTTGATTATAAACTCTATGAATTCCTTCCCGGCAAGTGCATAATTACCGCCGCTTATGGTGTGTACATCATGTGCAAAACTGACCTTCTCGACAGGCTTTCCGTAAAGCTCCAAGACCCTAGTTATCGCCCCGTCATTACTCGATTCATTGCTCATCGGCTGCTCACCCGAGGTCAGCATAATACTTTGCCAGGAAAGTACGTTTTGCATACCGCCTGTTTTGCTGCCACGAAGTCTACCAAAACCATTTGCTAAACCATACACAATCTTCTCAACAGAAATTTTGTGTTCATTTAAAACTTGAAACTCATCAATGCAAAAGGCAAGTGCTTAAGTGTTCCTGCCATACGCTCAAGTCTCACACTTGTGACATTAAAGCTACCCATAAGTTTTGCAGGGTCTCCCCAAACGTTCACAGCGAACTTTATAACCGCAGTTTTTCCACTTTGAGAGTCATGCCATATGTGTATGAAAAATACTCTGTTTTCAATCAACTTCAAAAATGGGGAAGCAAACGAGGCACTTATGATAAACCTTGCAAATGAATTTTTTCTGATTTTGGCAGCATACTTTTTCCAAAGTTCTATGTCACCTCTTGGAACAGTACCTTGAGATATCGCATCAACTTCGCTCATCTCTGATTCAAACACAATATTTCCGTCAACTTTATATGGAAAGAACGAAGAACTATCAAGCCAACCGACACGAAATATTGATTTCACTAGGGGAATAACATTCAAATTTGCATTCTCATAATCGCTAAAATAAGCCACTATGTCCGCAGCGTTTTTCGAAGATACAGGTAATCCTGAATCAGCATAAATTATCGAATTTCTGTTAAATACACTCAAACGAGGGGCAACAAGCCTTTTCCAATGACCATCACGGAAAAAACTAAGCTCTATTTTTTCGCTTCCGTCATCAAAATTTTCAAGCCTCTCAGTAATTACGATCGGGCAGATACACACACCAAATAGTTCATCAGAATTCGTACCATGGACAACCTTTTGAATTCCTTGTTTCATCGATACTTTCCAACCCAAAGGAATAACTGCACCACTTAAATTTATACCTTTGAGATCAAGTGGTGTTAAATTGCCTTGAAAATCATTTTCATCTTTTTTCTTGCTCTCAAAACGAACAGCTTTTTCAAAGTCCTTTAAGTTTACTTTGCCTTTGAGCTTAGCTTTCAATCTTACGTATTCTAACAGAAGATTAAGCTTTGCCCAAGCACAAATCTTTAAGTTTTCCTTTGACAAAATCTCGTCAACATTGATTTTATCACTTGAAATTATCTCCGATATTCGCTCTTCAAAATTCGGAGCTGTGTTTATAAAAATTTCTTTATCCTCATCAAACATACTTAAATTAATATGTTATCTTGTTTCTGCCTGAATGTTGTTATATAAATTTTTGTCAAGCTCGAGAATAATTTTTTCAAAATCACCACTTACATCAATAGAGGTTTTTTTCATTAACAAGTTTGTACTCTATTTTCATATTTCGCTATCCTTTCGAATTTGATTTCTTTCAAAAAACAAAAGGACCTACGGTGAACCTCTGAGCAGATAAATGATGATCGTTCACCTTCTTTGAATTTTGAGAAAAGAAAATTATCGACCAATCTTTAAAATTACGTGATAATACAACTATTTTCCGAAATCTTAAAAAACAAAGGTAAAAAACAAAAAAATACGGAGTGCATTTTATGTGGCTTTGAATCTATATTACCACTTTTGAAAAACAAAATATTTAGTTTATGTTAAATCAAAATCGCTCAAAAGCTTTTGAAATTTAAAAAACGCAGTGATTTTTCTCAAAATTTGAAAAAAATTACAAATTTATTCAATAATATAAAGATAGAGTTATATATACATAACTTAATTTTAATTAAAATTTTATTTGACAAAAGTTTCCAATAATACCATAATCTTACATATAATAAGTCGTTTAGTGTCGAGGTTTGCATTTATATGTTCAATTTTGTGTAATTTGATAGTTTGCTGTAAAGGAGAGGGATTGGTTTGAAAAGGTTTTCTACTTCTGAATCAGTAACAGAAGGGCATCACGATAAACTTTGTGATCAAATTTCGGATGCAATTTTCGACGAGATACTACTGAGAGATTTAGATACACATATTGCTTGCGAAACGGCTGCTACTGGGGGGGATACATACTGATAATGTGGTGAAAAACATAAAATCAGATGTGAATTAATTTTAATTGGAAGTCTTTTGCGGTGAACTTTTATATCAACTGTAGGAGGTGAAAAGAAACAAATTGGCAACCGATATGTTAAGTTTAAAACTGTACTTGGTGGCATTATGCGGTTGTATATGAAAGAGGGTGAGATAGGTTATGTTTAAAGACAGTGATTTTGATTTAGATTTACAAATTAAGTCTAACAGTAATGTTGAGGAGTCGGGTTGGTCTAGTCAGGCTTTGTGCACACCTGGGTGTGTAGATGGGCCATTGCATAATATTACAAAATCGTGCACTTGTACTTGTTCATGTACATGTACCTGTGGGTGTTATCAGCCTACAAGTGGATGCAATTTCTAGGTTAATTCAAAGGGTGTTTACTATCGATTATTTACCGTTGGGTCCCGATCATTTTAAAGTTAATAGATTGGGATCCGATTGGTATTTCAAAAGTTGTTAAGATCTATTTATGCAAAGATTTTTTGTGAGTTTGTATGATACTGCGATGTAGGGGGTACATTTAGTGGGGAATTTCAAGGTAATGAATACATTTATGGTAAGAGTGCCATGTTTGTCTGTTGATAATCATTTTGATTTGATTACTAAAGGTGACAATAAAGAGTTTTTGATGGATTTATTAAGTAATTCCGATTATAAAAAATTACTAGAGGCTATACAAGTATGCAGTCAGAGCTTGTATTATTCAATTTTAAATTTGAAAAATGGTAAAGAGCCTAGAAATAAAAATCATTTTTTGAATTCTGTATATAAATATTTTATTAGATCGAGTTCAAGGTGTACTCCTTTTGGCCTTTTTTCGGGAGTTAATTTTGGCCAATTTAGCAATTTAAAGACGAATTTCAAGCTAGATGATCGCCCTTTTGTAAGGTATTTAAGGCCTGATATGTTATGGCTAATGAAACTTATTAAGAAAATTGAAAGTAGTTGCTATAGTAAGGTATTATACAAGCTAAATGAAGCAGTTGTAGTCAAACGTAACCGCGCTTATCTGGTGTCTTCAACTGTGAAGAACGAAAAAGATGATATTGCCGAGTCTAGTGTAAGTTATACAAACGCCTTTAAATTAATAGAAAAAATAGTTAGCGATGGTTACATTATTTTTGAAAATATTATAGAGAAAATGAAAGAATCTGCGAGCAATTGCAGTGAAAATGTAATTTTTAGTTATGTAAAAAATCTCATAGAAAATGAGTATTTGATTTCAAATTTACGGCCTCCATTGACAAATTCAAATCCTTTTGAATATTTTGTTATAGAATTTGAAAAGGTGACTAATGATACAGGTTTATTAAAAAAGCTTAAGAAAATCCTTGCCGATATAGACTTGTATAATGATAAATATAACACGTTAAATAAAGATGGTTTATACCAAAGCTTAATTTGTAATATGGAAAGTATTTTTAAATCTGAGAGTTACTTGCAAGTTGACTCCAAAGTTATTTTGAAAGAAAAAAATTTAAATATAAGTGTGGAAAATGAAATAAATTCGCTACTAGATGTACTAATAAAATTGAATAATAAGAATATAGCATTTGAATACTGGAATGAGTATAAGAGAAAATTTTTGGATACTTACGGAGAAAACAGAGTAGTACCTTTGGTTGAGGTTTTAGATGATGTTTATGGAATAGGATTTCCCGATTTCGATAAAAAAGTTATGTCTAATTTTTCCAGTAAAATAAGCACTTATTTAGGTGAAAAATATTGTTCCGCATTGAAATCAGGAGCTTGTGAAATTGAAATAGAAGATAGCGATATTGCCGGTTTAGATTTGGATGATTGTAATTTTGAATATATTCCAGAGTCTTTAGAGCTTAATTTTTGTTTGTTAAGAGACACAAGTAATTGTTATTATTTCGAATTAGGAGAGATATGTGGTGCTGTAGTAGCAGGCAAAAGTTTTGGCCGATTTTCTCATATGATGGATGATTCGAAAAATTTTTTTAAAAAAATAAATGATTCATTAAAAGATAATTATGAAGATGAGTGTATTACTTGTGAAATTTCATTTTTGCCACACAATGAACGTTTGGCTAATGTTGTTTGTAATAGTCACGCCAGTGATTACGAAATATCATTTTCTGCTACCAATTCTAGGGATAAAAAAGAACAAATTAGGTTAAGTGATATATTAATTGGTATTGAAAAAAATAACTTTTATCTTAAATCAAAGTCCTTAAACAAAAGGATATTGATAACTATGAATAGCATGGTTAATCCAGGTTTGTGTCCAGATATTGTTAAATTTTTTTATGACCTTACAATCCAAGAAAAGATTTTTTGGTATAATCTACCCTGGAGAAGTATGTTTAATGATTATAGTTATATTCCTAAAATAAAATACAAAAAATTTATTCTTCAATCAGAAAGATGGAAAGTAAATTCAAAATTACTACAATTGAATAAAAAATGTAATTTTGAAAAATTTTTAACTCAATTTGAAAAGTATAGACTTAAATATTCGATACCTTCACATGTTTATATCCAAGAAAATGTAGATAATAGGTTGTTGGTCAACCTCGATAATAAAAGATGTCTTATGATTTTATACAATATGCTATGTGCCAAAAGTGCAACCGTATGGCTTTGCAGATGCGATAATAATTCTTTAGCAGCCATTGATAGCGATTCAGGAGGGAAATATTGTGGAGAAGTTTTTATTCCTGTTTTGAAAAATAAGATTTTTGAAAATAAATCAAAAAAGCACATTAACAGCGTGGTAATAGAAGATAATGTGTTAGATTTGTCAAATGCAAGAGTAAAAAAACCATTTGATGATTGGTTGTATTTTAATTTATATGGATCGGACAAAATTTCCGTTAAGTTGATGTGTAAAATATACGATTTTCTTCTACCACTGAAAATTAAAAATAAAATAAGTGATTATTTTTTCATAAGGTATAAAGATCCGATGGAGCATGTCCGTTTACGTATAAATGCTAATAAGGATAATTTAGTAAAAATTTTTCCAATTTTTATCAACTGGCTTTGCGGTCTAGTTAACAACTTTTATATAAAAAAGTTTACGTTGGATTTCTATGATAGAGAGTTAGAACGATACGGAGGGACTAATAGATAATGAAACGTTAGCTGTATTAAATATATTATCTTACCTGGATGCGTTTCGTTTAGATAACATAGAGAAATTGGAATTTTTGGAAAGATCAACGTCTTTTTCCGCAAATAGAGAAGAATTTAAAGTTAAAAGGCAAAAATTTATGAATATAGGCGAGAAATATATTACCGGCTTTCTAGAAGATAAATTAAGCACCATTTTAGACCTTTATAGGAAGAGAAATGTATGTTTGGGCATTTATTTAGATTCTATTATTAAGACATATAATAATAAAATTGTAAAATATAGTATTTTGGATAGTCTTATACATATGTCGTTTAATAGATGTTTTGGAACAGATGTGGATTTTGAATATAAGATGAGGAGCATTACTCGTCATTTGGTATATGCTTTAAATTCGAAAGCTAAAAATTATTTTTTTAATAGGATGCAGTAATGAAGTTGGATATAAAAATATTAAACAATAGTTTAAAAGAAATAATGTCTTCATTTCAAATCATGCCACATGCTTTAATTTTATTGTTTTCTCTTAGTCGTAAAAAAATAGTTGCCATGTCTTTATTAACTGCAATAAACACCGTAATGCCTATAATGTCTGCTTTTATCTTTGGAAATTTAGTTACACTTTTTTATTTAAAAAATTTTGACGAAATATTGCCGTGGGTATTAATTTATGTAATTATCAGAATGGTAGGGGATTGTACTACCGTATGCAGTGGATATATAAATAAAAAAATTCAATCTGATATAGATATTGGTCTTAACAAAAAAATCATGCAAAAATGCGATACTCTTTCATTAAAAGATTTTGAAAATTCTGAAATAAAGGATATTTTGCAACATGTACAATCCCAAATTTCTTTTCGCCCTTTCAAAGTATTTACAGATATGCTTTCTATAATTTCTTCATTGTGCTCTATTGTTGTAACATTTTTGATTGTAATTAAATCAGTCTCATTTATTGGTATAATTTTGTTGATTCCTTTTTTTGTATCGGTTTCTTTTTCACTGGTATTTTGTAAAAAGGAATTTGATACAGAAGAAAAACATATTAGCTTGTCAAGAGAGAATTGGTATCTGAGCTATCTTTTGACTGACGATTCTGCCTTTAAGGAAGTACGTTTGTTGAAATTAGGAGAATATATTTTGAACAAATATATAGTAAACAAAGAAAAAATTATCAACGAAGATGTATTCTTGAATAAAAAAAGGAGTTTAATTTCTGAAATCTCTAGCATCGTTAATAATATTATTTTTTTATTTTTTGTTTTATTTTTAATATTTAATATGTGTCAAAATAAATTAACGGTAGCATCAACCATAGGATTAATGAGAACGTTATCGATTTTTTATGGTAGTTGTCGTGGTTGCGGAAGTGGAGTATATGGTATATACCAAAATGGCTTATATATGAATAAACTGTTTGACTTTTTAAAATTGAAAGGGATAGATGAAAATTTACGTTTGGCCAAACGAATAAGTAAAATTGAGTCACTAGAAATTAAAAACCTAAGTTTTATGTATAATAAGGGCCAAACAGTTCTGAATAGTATTAGTTTTAAAGTAGAAAAAGGAGAAAGAGTGGCTTTATTTGGCACTAATGGTTCTGGTAAATCTACACTTGTAAAACTTATCGCTGGATTATACGAATCAAGCAATGGAACGATTCTATTCAATGGGTTATGCGTAAATGGATTAAATAAGACTGATTTACACAAAAGAATTTGTGTTATGTTTCAGGATTTCACAAAATATGAATTAACTTTTCGTGAAAATATAGGTTTTGGAAGTGTAGACAATTTAAGAGATGACAAAAAAATTATTGATTGCCAAAAAGCTGCAGGGATTGATTTTGTTGAGCGTTTAGATCAACAATTGGGTTTATGGTTTGACAAAGGTATTCAATTATCTGGGGGGCAATGGCAGAAAGTGGCAATTGGACGCACCTTATTTAAAGATGCAGATCTTTATATTTTGGATGAACCGAGTTCTGCACTTGACAAATTAAACGAAAACAAACTTATTAGTTATTTTATGAAGTTTACTAAAGACAAAATAGGCATTTTTATTTCTCATAAAATATCCAATGCAATGAAAGCTGATAAAGTAATTTTTTTGAATGATGGGAAGATTATTGGAGTAGGGTCACATGAATTTATGCTAAATAACTGTGATTTATACAAAAAGATATATGATCTAGAGTTTAGTGGTGGAAGGAGTTGATTAGGGTGTCAGAAAATAATGATTTAAAATATTCATTCGAAGGTATTCTTAAAGATTTGGCTCTCAAATTATCATCTTACGAATATATCTGCAAGGTATCATCCTCAAAAAATTCAAATATACGCGGTATGAATTGTTCTATTAGTGATGGCTTAGCTTCTTTATGTATTTTTTTTGCAGAATTAAATAAAATTTATCCAAATATAGGTTATGATAAAGTTGCACACAAATATCTATCTTTGATTGTAAAATTCCTAAATAAAAGTAACAACACAAATCTATCTTTATGGGGGGGACTTTGTGGTATAGGGCTAGCAGCTGTTTGTATGTCCAATAATTTTTTGAGATATAATAGTTTTCTAAAAAGTGTTAATGACGTAATAGTTAGTTTCGTAGATGAAAAATTAAAATTTCTAAAAACAGTTCCTGAACTGAAAGAAGAATACTATGATGTAATGTATGGATTGTCTGGAATAGCAAATTATCATATGCTATTTTTGAATTCACAGGAGATGATTATCAGGCTCAAACTTATTGTTGAATACTTCATTTCTTTGTGTAAAGATAAGCTAATAGACAATAGGTATTATCCAGGATTTACACTTGATACAACGAGTTCTATTTTTATACAAAATAAGCAAAGTAAGTATTATATAAATTTAGGTTTATCCCATGGAATAACTGGTATACTTTTGGTTCTAGTTAAATCTTATATGAAAGGAATATGTTTAAATGGCCACGTTCAGGCTATAAAGTACTTAAAAGATATAATTCTCAATAACTATATAGTTAATGCAACAAATAGAAAATATTGGCCGGCCTCTGTAAGATTTTATAATAATTCAAATAAAATGATGTACGAAGAAGGATATACGCGTGATGCATGGTGTTACGGAACTCCTGGGGTTGCATACGTGATGTTAAAAACATCAGATATGCTAGATGACAAGTATTTAAGAACAATTGCCACAAATGCGATGCTTGACTCTTTAAAGTATCAAGACGGCGCTATTTCGCCTACGTTTTGTCATGGATATGCCGGGTTATTGTATTTGGCAAATAAATTTTATATGTCTACAAAATTTGCAAAATTTAAAGTTTGTCAAGAAAAGTTGGTGCATAAGATTTTAGCTTTTTATGATTCTAAAAATATTTTCGGATTTAAAGATATTGACATCGTAAATAGTGAAAAATGTTACATTGATGATTTTGGTTTACTCTCCGGTTCTATAGGTATTATGCTTAGCCTGATGGCGATATATTATGAGCGCAAAACGCCGTGGGATGTAGCATTTTTGCTAGACGAATATTAAAGAAAATTGGAGAGTGTTTATTGTGACCCTAAAATATAATGAGATATTTTTTAAGATCATCGTATCATTATTTCTGTTTTTTGCGATGCCTATGGGCTATGTGTTAGCTATAGAAAATTTTGAATTATACCAAGAAAAGTATATAGATTCAGAACGTATAATGCTTTATTCACATGTACCTACTGGCGTAAAATTGGTAGCGATTCAACCTGTAAACGATCAGCAATATTTTTCAGTGGAGATTGCATTCAAAACACCTACTCAGAGCAACAAAGGTACGGCACACGTGGTAGAGCATTGCGTATTGAATGGATCTGAAGACTATCCGATAAAAAATTTACCCCTCAAAATAAAAGAGATATATTCTGACTGCGATATAGATGGAATTACTTATCATGATTTTACCCGTTATATTTTTAAAATGTCGTCTAAAATGAATTTTTTACCTATTTTTGATATTTTCTGGAGTAGTATTTTTAATCCCACTTTTTTAAGTGATAAGAGGGTTTTTCAAAAAGAGTCATTTTTTTACGATAGCATCGGTCACCACTTTTTGTGTGGTGCAGTATTGCGTGAAATAATTGCAACTTACAGTGTCCCTGAAAAAAATATTTTTCGCAGCATTAATAAACAGTTATTTGATAACTCATTTCAATATGATTGTGGTGGTACACCCTGGAATTTACTTGACTTAACCTACAAGGAAGCAGTTGAATTTTATAAAATCCACTATAATTTTTCAAATATGTTGATTATTCTAAGAGGAAATTATAATTGGAATGAAATTTTACAGTATTTTGATAAAGAGTATTTTTCTAAAGGAATTGCACAAGATGATTCAAATGACGCGGAATTACAAACAGTACCTAGTGATGGTGTCTCAACAAAATATTTCATATCGGAATACGACTCAACCCTACAAAGCGAGGGAGAAAAAATTAATGCAGTTTATTTTGTTAAGCGTGAGAATCCGGATGACTTTTTGGGATTGTTAGTTTTAGATGCCCTAATTAATTCTAAATCATCGAATTTTAAAAAATTAGCTAAGGAAAAAGAATATGATAATTTAGTATTTAAGGTATCAGGTGGATATAAAAAATTGTTTGGTTTCGCGTATATGAAAAAACCAGATTTAAGTTTTGAATTTAAAAAGTTTGAAATTACTTTAAAAGAAATACTGGAAAGATTCTTAGAAACGCTCACTGAAGATTATGTTAGAGGTGTATGTGAATCGATTAAGGTGAGTTTGAGAAAAGCATATAGTGATGAAAAAATATCCGCATTAACACTATTTAATAACTTTGTTTACTATAATGATCCTTTGAGAAATATTGAGTATTATTCTCAAAATAGTATAGAAAAATCACTAGAAAAAGTTTGCAATATTTTTTATTTAAAAGGTTTTGTAAAAGATAATATTATTAATAATGACAGCTATACGATAGGTGTATTTCTTCCCAAAAAGAATTTAAATAGTTCGCTTATAGAAAATGCTATTCAAAAATTTGGAAATTTTGTTGAAGAAAATAAAATAAAAAGTGATATAATCGAAAAAGATGAGTTTGAAAGATGGAGTTGTAATAATGATGAAGTTTTTGGTATTATAAATTCTAAAATAAACAAAGAAAAATTTATTAACTGGAGGAAATATTTTAAATGAGTAATTTTTTATTAAAAACTGAAAATTTGACCAAATCCTTTAAGGGGGAAATGGTTATAAATAATGTGTCTTTGAGTGTAAAAGATAGTAAAATTTATGGGTTACTGGGTGTAAATGGAGCTGGTAAATCAATGATTTTGAAAATGATTATAGGGATGATAAAGCCTACCTCGGGGAAAATATATTTTCAAGATCATGAAATAAACAGAAGTGATTTATTCAAAATTGGCTCGCTTATAGAAAATCCGGCTCTTTACAATAATCTTACAGCTTACGAAAATTTGAAAATTTATACTGCGTTGCTTTCTATAGATGAAAAGAGAATTACTGAACTCTTAAAAATTGTTGGTGTGTCAAATACTAAGCACAAGCTTGTTTCAAAATTTTCATTGGGTATGAAACAGCGTTTGGGAATAGCCATAGCGTTAGTTGCCCACCCAAAATTATTGATTCTGGATGAGCCTACTAATGGCCTTGATCCGTTGGGCATAATAGAATTGAGAAAACTAATTAAATCCCTGTCTGTGCAAGGAATTACTATCATTATGTCAAGTCACATACTTTCAGAAATATCTCAATTAGCAGATGACATTGGAATTATCAACAAAGGTAAGTTGATATATGAAAATGAAAATAATAATAACTTGAATTTAGAACAAATATTTGCAGATGCAATTATTAAAGAAAGTTGAATAATTTTAAGGAAGTGTAACTAAAGTATGATTTCATATTTAAAATCCGAAAATCTAAAATTTAAAAGGACTTTTTCAAGAAAATTTATATTTTTTTCACCCGTATGTATTGCTATTTTTTCGTATATTGTTTTTTGTAGCGTACCAGAAGCTCAAAGTTTTTACAGTTACAGCGTATATAATTGGTGGGCTTTATTATTTGTTCCTTTAGGTACAACTCTTTTTTGTGTGCTTGCAACGTTAAAGGATAAAAAAATGTATTCTTTTTTAATTTCTAGGGGCATAAATAAAAGGATAAATTGGTTAAGTAAAATATTTATTGTAATCTGGTATTTGTTAATAACACATATATGGCTTTTTATATTTTTTGAAATTACAAACTATTTTATATTTGGATCTTTTATTAATGTTGTCGATTTTTTTTGTGCAACTATGTTAGCCTTTCTAACTTCAATTTCTCTAGTACCCATAAATCTATTTTTAGAGTATAAAACTTCCACTTTAATAACGTTTGCAGTCAGTTTTATTGGGTTGATTTTAGCTGTAAGACTTTCTCCTACCACAATTTGGTTTATTTCTCCATGGGGATATGCGTTAAGATTTATGTGTCCTATTTTAGGAATACAACCTAATGGCCTCCCTATAGAACCACTTGATTACTTGATGGATGTGAGCGTTGTTCCAAAAGGCATTTTTCTGTGTGTGTTTATTCTTATTTTTAGTGCTTTTATTACCACGATTTTAATGGATAATGAAAGGGGTGAATAAATATGTTGACTAGGATTTTACAATCTGAATGGCTAAAATTAAAGAGAACGTCGTTACGGTGGGTAGTGTTTGCTTTTTTTATTGCATATAGTATTTTAATGGTTTGGTTTAGCGGCAATTTATTTCAATATAATAATATTATTTTTGAGATGTATCAAGCTTTCTTTGCACTATGCGGTATATTAATTCCTATTTGCTTAAGTATTTATATCGGAATGATAAATTTGTTGGAAAAGAATGCCGGAAATTTTAGAAATGTAATAGGTTCTCCTTTTGGAAAGATTAAAATTTTTATATGTAAAAATATTTTGGTTAATATAGTTTTTTCCCTTTCAATAGTTTTATCTACCACATTATTTTTAAGTGGGATTAACATTTTTTACAATTTGACTCTTCCTATAAATCTTTTTTTGATAGGTATGGTGTGTATTTGTTTTTCTTGCATTTCATTGTCAGCAGTTTATATTACGATTTCGTTTTGTTGTTCAATTGGGACCGTCATTGCTATAGGTATTTTTAGTTCACTTACCGCAGCGATTTTTTTAGTAGCTCCAATAGGCAATGTAATTTGGTGGATTATACCATTTACATATCCAGCCATTTTGCCAATTGTTTGTTTCCAAAATTTGCATTATTTATTGATGATTTGTATCGTAATTACAGTTTTAACATTTATATTTATGCTTTGGTTTTTTAAAAAAATGGAATAAAATATATTACAGCTTTTCAGTGTGAGTTTGTGGTTTATAAATAATATACATTTTTTATAAAGTATGTAATATCAAAAACGGTCATTTACAATCGACAATCTTTAAAAATTGTCGAATAAACAATAAAAAATTAAAGGTGATTAAAAATGAAGAAGGTGACATATAAAAAAATAATATCTATTTTACTATGTATTTTATTTTTAATGGTTTATCATTGTTCAGTCATACAATTCCACTCTGTCGGAGCAGATTATGTTAATGTAGTAAAAAAAGAAAATTTTAACGAAAGGCATTCAATATTTACAAAAGTTTTAAAATGGACAGGTATAGCTGTGGGTGCTTGGATGGTCGCTACCATAGTACATTATATTGGCAAATCAGCTCTTGACAGACTTAATCCTGAACGTGTAGTTGAACGTCAAGAACTTGAAAATATAAGGCGAAAAAAACGTGCGTTTGCGTTAGGACAAGATACAAATATGTCCGCAGAGCAGCTTAGAATTTTGAATGATCGGGAGAGTATACTTACAAATTCTAATGATACGCCGGCACTACTTAGCAGTACTGTACCGGGATTTATTGGTATAAGTGGAGCATTAGTAACATTAAATTATTGCGTTAGAATGGTCGACAATGTTGGTAAATTTTCAAAAAGCATATATCAAACCTCAGGGTTAAAATATGCTGGTGGCAATTTTATTGAAATGTATAGGTTTATTTCAGATCAACTTAGAACTCCGCCTAAAAGTCTTAGTAAAGAAAATGTTTTAGAAAATCTTGATACTATTTTTGAAGGCTTTTGTGGCCAAGAAGAGGCTATTTTAAATTTAAAAAGCCACATATATGACATTGTTGTTGCCAAAGATCAAGCAAAATGGAAAGGTGAAAAATATTGTTGTTGCCCATTGATTTACTGTTATGGTCCGTCTGGAGTAGGTAAATCATTTATTGCTAAACGTTTACCTATGATTTTAATGCAAAATTCAGAATCCCTTATACTATCGTCCGCAGATGTTAATAAAGAAAAAAAAGAAAGCGTTGTGGATCAATTACTTTGCTCTGAGAAATATGAATCCGAACACCCGGGAAGAATATCGCCTACTAAACCTCTAATAAAATATCTAAAGAATAATCCTGGCGGTACTGTTATTTTTGAAGAATATGATAAAGTTTGTACACCTGCATTAGATGAAGTTTTCCGTACAGCTATGGAGCTTGGCATAATTAATATAGACGGAGAGAAATATGATATTTCAGGAACCACTTTTATATTCACTTCTAATGAAGATGACGTTTCTATGGATGGTTTCGAACAAAATGATATGGAAAAACTTGACAAAAAAAGTCTTAGTGAAGGTTATACAAGGGTTTGGCATAGTAAATCTTTTCTCAATAGAATTAAAAAGGTTCGGTTCAAAAATTTGACAGCCAAAGAATATGCTCAAATAATAAAAAATCATTTTGAAATAATTTTGGCATATTGGGCAGATGAGAATAATGGAAAAATACAATTAAAAATTAGTGATAAAATAATTGAAACATTGGCAGATGAAGTAGAAAGAATCAATCAGGGAGCTAGACCAATTGATTTATGGATTTTACCGGAAATTCAAATAGCACTCGGTAATAAAATAAAATCTGCGCCAGATTATAATTTTTATAGAGACAAATCATTTGAACTTATTTACAATGATAAAATCAAAAAATTTGATATTTGCGAAAAGTGATTTTGTGAATAGATTTTAATGAATTTTTTAACCGTGTGAAAGTATGCAACCCCCCTTGAGAAAATTTATAGGAAAATAAAACCTCAACGACGAGGTTTCATTTTTTTGGAGTTTGAGCTTTACACGAACCATAAAAACTGAAAATTTGAATACAAAATTTATACCTAAACATAAAGAAATCCCAGTATTACTGGGATTTGGGTTGTATCAAATGATGCGTCTTATTATGGTACCGGTGGTGGGACTTGAACCCACACGTTGTTTCCAACAACGGATTTTGAGTCCGTCGCGTCTGCCATTCCGCCACACCGGCCTACTAACTTCAACAAGAGTGTACCAAAAATACATAAAGATGTCAATATAAATTTTTAGTAAATAACAACCACATAGAAAATATACGAAAATCATTTGTAGGTCCCTAAGTACTTTGCATGAACTACAAGTCTTAAATTTCTTATATTGTCATAACAAGTCGAAAGCGTAATAATTTTTTCATTTTCACTAAACCTATATCCCAAATTATATCTGCTTCTTTCCGCCATTTCTTTTGCCCAAATTCTATACTCTTCGTCATTGGAAAAAGCTGTTTGAATGTATTTAGATTCAGCAGGAATTGTATATACCGAAAAAATCTTCCAATGGGTTATTCCCGTAGAATTTGCAAAACTCAATATTCCATTATCCTCATTTTTAAACCATTCGGGATTAAGTATACTACTCAAACTTCCAAACATAGTTTTATCAAGATTGCTATGAGCATAAATGATGGTGTTTTTATTCAAATTTTCAGGATCATTCCTGTAATCCATGAAAACCCAACCAGCTCCGTTCTCTCCTTTTTTAAAGGAATGATTAAGGTAAAAAGAATTATCATTTGTTTTCACTACAGGATAATTTATTTGCGTTCCGTAAATGCTCAAAAATCCTACTGTATCATTGTTAAGTTTTTTAAAGTCCTTTAAATTAAAGTCAGTAATCGGAACTTTTATATAGTTCCAGTAGTCAGTATTAGGTGGAGAAAATTCTTTATTTTTATCGTCATCCTTTATTTTCTCCGGTTGTTCAGATTTAAGAATGGTATCATTTATTTCTTGTATGTCCGAAATAGTATCAGAATGAGCGTTAATTCTCTTTAAAAAAGTAAAAACATTAAATCCGATAACACATAAAAAAAGTAAAGTAAGCAATAGGTAAATAATTTTTATGCCGTATCGCTTAACTTCACTTTTTTTCATTTCGAATCCACCTTACAAACTCAATTACATTTAATTTTTTTTACGTTTCTTAACTAAAACTACCAATCCTGATACAGATGCTAAAGTAGAGAAAGTCATAACAGTTAAATTCAAATCACCTGTTTTAGGATTTTCAATAATTTCTTTTTCATCGCCAGATTCATCTTTAGGTTCTTCCTCAATTTCTTCTTTATCGCCAGACTCATCTTTAGGTTCTTCTTCAATTACACCCGGTTCTTCTTGCGGAAAATCTGAGATTGTACCATTTAAAAATATGGCACCTAAAGCATTTTCTGCTGTAGACCTTCCAAACGCCACTTTAAGGTGATTCACTTCATTGGGATTAACTTCAGATTCAGCATTAAACACTGGTGTTCTGTAGTAATAAGTGCGAGTTCTGCCTTCTACATACTTTCCCGTATTATCTATATTTATAGTATTCACAGGAAGATTTGTACCAGGGATAAAAGCTTTATTTTGACCATTTACCCATATGCCCATTGCAGACCCTCTCGCATATCTCTTTTCGAGGCTTACGCCTCCATCTGCTGATCCCAACTCTTCACCATAAATTCCTCGAGAACCAAAAATATACTCAAATGAAACTTTCTTGCCTTTAGGGATAAAATCAAATTCAATTAATGTAACTTCATCTAAAGCCGTATCTCCGTATATTTTTTGAATATCTTCATCAACCTCAGAAGTAGGAGGATTATCTAAATCTCCGGTATCTTCAGTATCTCCAGGAGCATTAAAATTTGCTATGCTATCCGAATGAATTTGATCTGAAGTTTGTGCTGAAACCGGTGTACCATTGTTATAAGACATTACAACAGGTTTACCCGATCCACCTGAAAGCGGAGAAGTATCAGGTTCAATAAGATACCTAACAGAATCATCACTAATAATTATTCCTTTGTCCATATCAAATTTTTCCTTACTATTTGAAAAAACACCCATATAATGATTTTCATCGTATTGATCACTACGCTTGACAACTACATTTCTTATTTCAACGTCTTGACTAAAAATACTACGAGCAATCAAATCATTGTCTTTAGTAGGAGTAATAACAGGTACGGCAGCCAAAGCTACATTATTCCCTAAAATTACGAGTGAAGATAATGCAATTGCACTTTTTCTAAGAATTTTTTTTGTAAAATTCATTAATTTCTACCTCATTTCTTTATTCATAATTTTATCAACACATTGAATATATTTATATATTTTAAACATATTTAAAATCAATGTCAATTAATTGTTTTTTTACATGTACTGTGATTTGTATTAAGTTGATATAAATATTTAGATATACAATTATTTTGTCAAAAAATATAAAATTATGTATAAATATTTTAAAAATATTAATAAAATTATTTTTGAATATAAAATATAATTAAAATTATCTTAAATAAATTTATTTTATATTGCTTATTTACATAAAATATCGTATAATATCCTCGAATAAACTATTTATAATTTTTTAGGAGGGGAAAAAATGTTATCAAAAAAACCTTTATCAGCTATTTTGGGGAGTACTCTTATTTGCACTTCTTTTTCGTGCTCAAACACAGAAGCAATCAACAACGATGAAAGTAAAGACTCGGAACCAATAATAAAATCAGAATCAACTGACCTTAACAAAATTTCAAACTCTACTACACAAGCAATAGAATCTATGGTAGAAAAAGGTTTTTGCTTTGAAAAGAAACCAGAAGAATATTCTTCTCTGAAAGAAGTAAAGTTAGATATTTTCCAAAAAAACAATCTGGATTCAGCTCTTAAAGAATCTTTCAAATTTATATTAAACGATAAACCGGGCAGCTTTATTGACGACAAATCTCTAATTAATGGAGCAATTTTAAAAAACACCATTCTCTGTGAAAACATAATGGCAGCTCAAAAACATATTGATTCAGCACCACAAAGTCAAGAAAAAGACGTGGAAACAGTCAAAAGACTTTCCGTAATAAAAGCTATTATGAAAGCTGACAAATCAATACAAGAAGACAATGTTTTTTTGAATTTTATATCTTCAATGAGAGATGCTTATGCAGCTAAAATTTCAAGAAAAGTTGCCTCTAACATATTAAAGGACAAGCGTAATAAAGTCGAAACCGTAATGTCGACTCAAAACTCTTCAAAAGAAGCCGAATTATCTTCAAAAATTCCTACTCCATCCGGACTTAGCATAGGAATTTCAGCCGGTATTAAAAATAATGAAAGTTCTTCGGAAAAAACTTTTTACAAAATAGATAATTCCGGAAACATAAAAGTCAGCATAGGAACGGGATTTAAAAATTTTCTTTCGTTAGATACCAATTACAATCTTGAATTTACATATTCGCTTATTTTCTACTCTTTGGAACAATTTTTGGACACATACACTAAAGAAGGAAAAATCAGTTCAATAGAGTTTCGTGCTAATGAAATCGAAAACTTAATAGGTACAAGAGAAGAAATGCGCAAAAAAGAAAAATTAGTTTTATCTCAAATAAAAACTTCAATAGAATGGTTTTTAAAAGCATCTGAAATCATTCCTCAAGGATTAAACATTGATTTACCAAGTGTTACTTTTGCTTCTTGTGCCGATACACAAAAAACATTTTCCACAAAATGCGATATTTCAGCGTCCGCCGCATGTTTAGCATCCGCAGGAGCCAGCGTGTCAAGCGAACAGCAAATCATAGATACTTCAATGAAACATTCTTATCTAAATTTAATTGAAAATGATTGTTCTGCTTCATCTTATGTAGAAAATTCCGACGAAATCATATCTTTTCTTAAACAAGAAAACGTAAAAAAATTTAAAGAAGTAAAAGAATATGCCGAGAGTTACTTTAAACAGATAGTAGCAAACAAAACTGTAAAAGCCGCAGACATCATGTCTATTTTGACATCTAACATACTCGGAGATTTACGCAGATACAACACGGCTTTATCTGTTCTGGCAAATGAAAATTCATCAAGTGAACAAAAAAAGTCATATAAAAATTATAAGAAAAAAATTGAAAAGAGATGGCTTGGTTCGTTCGGGACAGGAAGAGTAAAAATGCTCAAGGCGGCAATTGCGTGCGCTGCATACTTACGTGATTTTGCGCACACCGAAGAAGAAATAAATTTATTCAAACAGCTTTATTTTGAAATAGAACATCTTTCCAAGTTGCAGTTATTTGCAAAAAATTCTTCCGGAAAAAATATTTATTTTCAAACAGGTCAAAACACCAGAGTAAATTCAACAAGTGGACAATTCTCAGTTACTCTTCCGGCTTTCGGAACCTCTTACATAAATGTTTCTTATTCCGACAGCGTAGGTGATGCATATTTTGATACCAGCGAAGACATTGCGGTTCAGATACAAATTCCAATGTTTGGAGACAATTTTCTCGGAGATTACAGCATTAGAAATCAAATAAAAAAAATCATGACTAAACTTTCAGAAAAACACAATTATGAGTCAGAAATGTTTTCAAAAACTCTTGAAATTATAGATAAAAATTTTGACGATGTTCTGAAACAACTCGGTGTAAAAACACTAATTTCAGTTCCCGGAGTATTTTCAACTCAAAAGTACATGAATTTAAATTATTTCCTCACTAAAATAGATAAAAGTGCCGACAACAATGATGATCTGTCACTTCCCGAACAACAAAAGATAATTAAAAAATCTGAAGATGAGTGGAAACTAAAATTAATAAAACGCATAGATTCTACAGTTTCAGGTTTAAAACTGGGAATATTTGACTACGCTACTCCAAATATTTCTCACTCGATCGGAAAAGCTTCTTCCATAATAGGTTCGGATACTCTTTCTTTCATAACCAGCAGGTATAATGTTTTTCAAACAGGTATGAAAGACAAAGAAAACAGCAGCAATTATCTTTGGAATAATTTTAAAAACTCACAATCTGAACAATTTAAAAATTTATTTATAAATATTTCAGATATAAACAAAAATGTAAGATACGAACTCCAATGCATTTGGAATCAAGCAATTAAAAATATAAAATCTGATAATTCTCTTATAGATTCTGAAAAGTCTCAGATGATATCCAATTGTGAGAAATCATTCTCAGAATTCTTGAATGACTGTGATAATTTGAGTAAAAAAGATTCAGAAGAAAATTTCAAAAAAGCATCAAATTCATTCGACAAAGTAATGGAGTTGAATTACAACCATAATTTTATGAACGAAATCAAACGTATACACAAAATAAAATAATAAAATTAGCCACCTATATAGGTGGCTTTTTGTATATCACTTATATAATTCAAACTGCAAAAATATAATATTAAGTATTAGGCACATCAGACTTCAATAGTCTGACAATTGACATAATTTGATCAGACAATTTCTGCATTTCCCAAGCTTTTAAAAAATTCTTTTCTTTTTTGTATACTTCAACCCTCTTATTCATTCCATCAATTTCCCACAGTAAACTATTTTTAAAAGTAGGGAATCGCTTACAAGCATCTTTTAAGAAAAACATTGAGTTACCCATAAAATTTACATATATCTCTAATTTTTCTTTCTCTTGTTTTTTATCCTTAACTTCCATATTAAATAATCCCCAAATCGGGCTTAAAAATTTAAACATTACCCATCTTTCATTTGAAGTTTTACGTCCGCCACAATAATACGCTCTTTCTTCGCAAAAACATTTAATTTCTTCAAGGCACGACTTAATATTTAACCTACTTTCTCGGCTCACTAAAGAAGTGTATTTGGACAGCGCAGTTTCATAACTTATTTGTGCATCTTCAAACAAACCACAGTATTCTTTGAAACGTGCCTCGTGAATACAAAATAATCCGTCTACAGATTCTTCTAAAATTTTATCATTAAAATTTATTCCTTGCATCTTAATTTTTAAATCCATTAAAACATTATATAATTTAGTTGATCCCACTGTGCCATAGATGCAATTCATATGCTTCCCAGCTAAATAAAAAAATGCAGCCCATACATCATTAGCATTGTACATGTAACTCATGTATTCTTTAACTATATTAATATCAGTGGGCTCATCTCCAATTGCTTTCACAGGAACGAACGAACATAGCATACTCCCTGCCAAAATTCCACTTAATATCCTTATTTTTAAATTCATAAATATCCTCTTTCATATAAAATTTAATCTATCAAGACACTTTTACACAGTTTTATATAATAAAATTTCATATTTTACTTAAAATAAATTAATAAAACAATCTTTAAAGTTGCGATTTATTTTATTAATTTTTATTTTATACTCTCATATGTAATCTACAAAATTTAATACTATTGGATAAATTGCGGTAAGATTCCCCTCTAGATTTTTCAGTAAAACATACAATTTTTCTTGCAACACTATAGTATGCCAATGCTAACATAATATTTGGCGATTTTTTAAAAGAGTCAGCTTTCTTAGCGAGTTCAGTTACTTTCTCTTTTAATTTATCTTTAAATCCAGAAATTTCATTACACCTATGTTTAAAAAATTTTTGTTTAAATATTTCAATCAGTTCATTACATTCATTAAGTTTACTTATAAACGAACATTGCGACACTTCTTTTTCTTTACATTTGATAAGTTCTCTTAAGGGTTCCAATAATTGATATATTGCAAAATTTTCAAGAATCGAAATTTGTTCTTCATTCACACTAAAGTTTTTTTGAAGTTCTTCAATATCTTTAAGTATTTTTTCGGTGATATCTTCAAAAAATTTATTATATGAGAACATTTTTTGTAAACATATACCACTATGACGTTTACAAAAATCTGCCATAAGTTCAAAATTACGTATATCTTGTATATTTGCAACTGTCTTACTTAATGTGCAATATTTTTTATAAGATTCTTCCCATTTTTTGTGAGCACTTTCGTAATTTGTATCATATTCTTCAAAAAAAGCTTCATAACAATCACGCAATGCATAAACTGAATTCATTAAATTTAAATCTGTCACAGACATTTGACAGGTGTTTTGTTCTAATTTCAATAAAACATTATAAAATATCACTAATTTTTCTTTGTTTAAAAAATATGTATTATACATTTCAACTAATTCTCTATATATATTCCACGCACTTTCTGTACTTAAAGACATAACTCCAACATTTTTTTCAATTTTTTGCATAAGAGCAACTACTTGTGCAGAAAATTCATCCTCTGTCCTTACACCAGTGCAAGGAAACAACATAGTTGCTACCAAAATTCCGCTTAATATCCTTATCCTTAAATTCATAAACATCTTCTCTTATATAAAGTTTAAATTATCAAAATATTTTAACTACTTATCATAATATAAACATCAAAAAAGTGTATCTTTATCCAATTTTTCTATACATCTTTTACATTCTTTTATTTTATCTTCTATAACAGTATCCAGTAACATATAAGAATTCTTTTGATTCCTAATTTGTTCTGCGCAACGCAAAAGCACCCTAGCTGCAAAATAAGAACTCACAGCCTCCGTATAATTTGAGCATTCTTTAAAATTATCTCCAGACTTAATATTTGCGTTTATCCCTCTTTCCAGCGTATCCACAAATTCTAAGAGTTTATTACCTTTATCAAAAATAGTTATATACTCTTCTGTAGATGACAAACAACGATCAAGTTGTCTAATAAATTCATTTAATGGTAATCTTTTTCTAGAGACTCTAAATCTTCTTATAGGCTCCATCAATTCATAAATTATTTTCAATTCGATATCATGTATGTCACGCATTTGTTCCTCTGTATGTTCTTGAAGCGGTTTTTCATACATTTTTTCCAGTTTATTAACTGCGCTAACAAAGAAGTCTCTATAATAAGTAGATGGTGAAGTTAATTTGGATTCGCATACAAATATATAATGTTTGCAATATTCTACCATAATATTGAACACATTTGAATACTTTGTATCTTTCATTGTCAAACTCAATGAAGAATACATTTCACAAGCTTTTTTCCACTTTTCCAAAGCTAAATCATACTTTGTATCCCATTGTTCAATTTGAGCGTCATAGCACTCGTATAACGTACGAATTGCTTGCGTTAAATTCGAATCTATTATCGGCATCCTCTCAACATTTTGCTTTAATTTTTGTAAAACATTACGATTTGTTTTTAGTCCTATTCTATTTAACCTATATTCACGATTAGCTTTAGTTAGCTCTACATACACATCCCATGCACATTCCGTACTCAAAGACATAACTCCAACATTTTTTTCAATTTTTTGCATCAGAGCAACTACTTGTGCAGAACATTCATCCTCTGCTCCTACACCAATGCAAGGAAACAACATAGTTGCTACCAAAATTCCGCTTAATATTCTAATTTTTAATTTCATAATAATACTCCCACAAATAATTTTTAATTGATTACATCAATTATATTATAAAATATTTTTTACATAAATACAATATTTTTTTAATAATAATTTTATATAAAAATAAATCTAAATAATCATCTAATAAATTAAAAGTGTATTTTCGTTAAATACATTGTAATCACACACGTTTTAAAATTTCACATTTTTTAATAAACAACTATAATTTCATAACACAAAATTGCTCTGTAATACTTTTTTATTCATCTAATATATCTTCTCACTATTTCACTAAATTACCCTTTGAATGTTAAACAATCAGTAAATAGAACATCGTTTTATTTTAAATTTACGCACAAAAAATGCTCCATATCAAAACAACTTGACTTAAAAATACAATCTCGGCAATGTTCGTAATGATACTGAGCAAATTATTAATATTCAAAACAGTAAATCTTTAAGATCTACAATACTTCTCTAGCATATCTAATTTTTGACTCTTTATCTTTGATTTCATTGTTTATGTAATTTAAAATTGCACCCATCTCTTCTACTAAATCCAAATCAAAATCATGAATGTTCAAATCTTTGAAATATGATATTAAATATTTATTTACTTTAATTTTATCTCCTAACTTTTTTTCACTGTTTATCACATGTACTATAGATCCCGGATTATCTTCTCGATAGTAGTAAAATTTATTAGGAACACCTATAATCTTGTCCGCATTTGCAAAAGCCATCAAATTAAATATGTGATCTTCTGCCAAAGTTATATCCTCTTTAAAGAGCAAACCGTTGCGCATTATAAATTGCCTGTCAAATATTTTATCCCATACAGTGGGATTGGTTTCATCATACGCAGTTTTAATATCATTTCGACTATGAAATTTAATACTTGATTCATCTATGTACGGAGAAGCTTTTGCGGAAGCATCAGTCCTATATCCAAAAAATAACACTTCAGGCTTTTCTTTAAGTACTATATCCATACACGAACTATATGCATACTCATCTAACCAATCATCAGAATCAACAAAGGTTATATATTTTCCTCTCGCTGCACGGATACCATTATTTCTGGTAGCAGAAACACCGTGATTAGTCTGATCGATAACTCTGATACGAGAATCTTTTTTTGCATACTCATTCAAAATATTCAAAGAACCATCTTTGGAACCATCATTTATACAGATTATTTCTGTATCTTTAAAGGTTTGAGATGTCAAACTATCCAAACACTGCGAAATATATTTTTCTGAATTGTATACAGGAATTATAATCGATAAAGTCGGACATTTTTCTACAAACTTATGATAAAAAAACAAAAATCCGGCACCTAAAATACAAGTAACAAAAAACAGCCAAGATAATCTTTTAACTTTCATCGACAAAAATCCTTTTCAATTTTATTTAATAATTTCACACTCAGAGAAGTGTAAACCACTACAACAAACCCTATGATTACAAAAATATAAAAAATAACGCTGAACTTCCTGCTTAACAAACAATCGGTTCAGTGCTTAATTGGTCGAGGTGACAGGACTCGAACCTGCGGCATCTTGGTCCCAAACCAAGCACTCTACCATCTGAGCTACACCTCGATACAACATTAATTATATCGTCTTTAACAAATATGTCAACTGAAAATAAAACAAATTTTGATAAACACATATTTTTAATATATCATAGGTATCAGATTTTCAGACAAATTTCGGGAGGACGCAAAATTGCTTCAATTCATTCTTGGAAAATGTGGTTCGGGAAAATCCAAAACCATAACAGATATAATAAAAAATAAAATTAAATCAGGTAAAAAAACAATACTCATCGTACCGGAACAAAGTTCTTTCGAAAATGAAAAAAAAATGCTTAAAGTTTTGGGAAATAACGATTTTAATAAAATGGAAGTTTTAAGTTTTTCGAGACTATACGATTTTGTATCGACGAAACTCGGAATTCCCTCATTACCTACACCTGAAGATACAACAAAAATCGTAACCATGAATTGCGCATTGGAACGAGCTCGAAAAAATTTAAACCTGTACAAAAAAAATTATTCGGACTCTACAGTAGCTGACCTCATGTTGAGAACGGCAGAAGAATTCAAAACTCATAAAATAAGTTTCGAACAATTAAATAAAATTCAACAGCTCAATTCCGGTGATACTCTTAAACAAAAAATTTCCGAAATAAAAACAATAATTAATTCTTATGAAGAATTGACTAAAAGTAAATTCGAGGATTCTTTGGACAATTTAAACAAACTTGAAAATATCATTAGAGAAAACAAAGTTTTTAAAGAATTTAACATATTTTTCGATGAATTCAGCAGTTTTACACCTCAACAAAGCAGCATACTTCAAATAATACTTACTCAAGCAGAAAATATATATATGGCGTTTTGTTTTGATACTTCCATTCAAAATTATGATGAAAAAAGTTTATTTTTCAATGTCTATCAAACAATTAAAAAAATTCAAAAAGACGCACATTCAAATTCAGTTGAAATTTCTGAACCAATATTTCTTCAAAAAAACTCAAAACTCAAGAAAAAAGATCTCTTAATCTTACAAGAAAGCATATTCTGTCCTGAAAAATCTTCAAGTGAAGTAATTCCTCAAAATATTGAAATATACAATGCTTTGACTCAATTCGAAGAATGTGAATATGTAGCAAGAAATATCGTAAAAACAGTTATGACTGAAAATTACAGATTTAGAGATTTCGCTGTAATCGTAAGAAATATTGAAAATTACAAAAATATTCTTAAAAGCACTTTCAAAAAATACGATATACCCTATTTTTTAAATTCTCCGAATACAATTTTTCACAAAAGCGTAATGAATTTAATATTTTCAGCACTCGACACCATAGCTTCGGAATTTGATTCACAGGAAATTTTTCGATTTTTAAAATCTGGGCTTGTGGATTTATCAACAGAAGAAATATCAATAGTTGAAAATTATATTTTTCTTTGGAATATAACAGGTCATTCGTGGTTCGAAGAGTTCACAATGCATCCTAAAGGATTTGAAAAAGTTTGGGATGAAGAAAGCAGAAATGAACTTGAAAACATAAATGAACTCCGAAAAAAAATAGTATCCCCTCTTAAAAATTTTTACGACAAAACAAAACGAACAACTGCAGATAAAATATCAAAATCTATTTATGAACTTCTTTTAGATGTAAATGCAGCGGAAAATTTAAAAAACTTATGCAAAAATTTAGCCAAAGCGAATAAAACAGTAGAAGCGCAGTGTGAATCCAGCGCATGGGACTGTGCAATGAATATTTTGAGTAAAATTTCCGAGATATTTCAAAATACTAAAATTTCAGTCAAAAAATATGCCGACATACTTCGTTCAGTTTCAAACTCTGTCACAGTTTCTACTATTCCCCAAAGTCTCGACAATGTGGTAATAGGTCAAGCAGATACCATACGTCTTTCAAGCGTAAAAACGGTGTTTTTAATAGGTGCAGTTAACGGAGAATTTCCAAAAACTCCCGATTCTTCGGCTATATTCACTGAATCCGAAATAAATCTCATGGCCTCTTTAGGAGTTGAAATTACAGATAATGTCAAAACGTTCTTAATTCAAGAAAAATTTCTCGCATATATGGCAATTTCAAATGCATCAGAAAAATTATTTGTAAGTTGGCCTTCGTCAAACTTTTCGGGAAAAGGAAATATTCCATCCGAAATAATAAAAGAAATAATACGGATTTTTCCCAAAATAAAAATCACAAATCGTTATACTTCGGGTCCAAAAGAAAAAATTTGGAAACAAAAACCGTCTTTTGAGATACTGGCTACAAATTTCGGAAAAAATTCATCATTTTCAAATGAACTTAAAAAATATTACATAAACAGTGAATTTTACAAAGAAAAATATAAAACCCTCGAAAAAATATTTCTAAACAAACCTCTCGATTTTGAAAATCCTGAAAGAGCAGAAAAATTTTTCGGAAAACAAATCAAGCTTTCCGCATCTCAAATAGAAAAATATTATACTTGTCGATTCGGATACTTTTGTCAATACGCTTTGGGAGCAAAATCTTTAAAAAAAGCTTCATTCGGAGCAATAGAATATGGAAATATTATACATTATTCTCTTGAAAAATTATTTAAAAAATACCCAAATCACACAATCATATCCGCTCCGGAAGAAGAAATTAAATGTGAGATAGAATCAATTACCAAAGACTACACTGAGAAAAATTTGGGTGGAATTGACGGTAAACCACAAAGATTTTTATACGGAATAAAAAAATTAAATTCTTCTCTTATTTTTCTTGCAAAATATTTTGTAAAAGAGTTTGAACAAAGTTCTTTTGAACTCTCTGATCTTGAACTTCAAATAGCAGAAAACGGAGATATACCTCCGCTAAAAATAAACATGCCCAACGGAACCGTTATCACCATTGAAGGAAAAATTGATCGTGTGGACATTATGAAATCTCAAAAAGGAACTTATGTAAGAATAGTCGACTATAAAACAGGTATAAAAGAATTCAAATTATCGGATATTTTATTCGGTTTAAACATGCAAATGCTTATATATTTGACTGCCGTTAAGAAAAACGGTGAAAAAAAATACGGTAAAATAATTCCTGCAGGTATGCTGTATTTTACTGCTTTAAAACCTGTTATAGATGCAATAGAAAGTGAAACTATCCAATCGGAAACAGTTAAAATTTTTGAAAAATTATGTATGAACGGTTTACTTTTAGATGACTCCGAATCTATTTTAGGAATGGAAAAAGACGGAAAAGGAATTTTTATACCTGCTGAAATTAAAAATGGCGAAATAAAAAAATCACAATCTACTATAAACTCTGAAGAATTACATCTTATATCAGATTATTCTCAAAAATTAATAACAGAAATGGTAAGTTGTCTACAAAGCGGTAAAGTATCGGCAAAACCAATTTTCAAAGGATACACTGCATGTGAAAAATGTTGCTATCTTCCAATATGCTGCTATGAAAAAGAAATATTCAGCGAAATTCCCACAAATATGACAAACAAAAAAGCTTTGGAAAAAATAATCGAAAAGGACAATTGAAAATATGAGCAGAAAATGGACACCGGAGCAAGAAAATGCTATAAATTCCACAGGTGGCAGTATACTGGTATCGGCAGCGGCAGGTTCGGGAAAAACTTCGGTACTTGTAGAAAGAGTCATAAAACAAATAACAGACTTGGATAATCCTATAGATATAGATAAATTTCTGATCGTTACTTTCACGAAAGCCGCTGCACAGGAAATGAGGAATAGAATCTCGGCAAGACTTTCCGAAATGATAAGCAAAAATCCTCAAAATTCTCATCTCCACAATCAACAAATCATGCTTAAATGCGCTTCACTGGGTACAATTCACAGCTTTTGCGCAAGTATAATACGAGAAAATTTTTATAAACTCGGAATATCCCCAAAATTCAGAATCGCCGAAGAAAGTGAAATTTCCATTATAAAAAACCAAGCCATGGAAAAAACTTTAAATGATTTTTATGAATTTCAAAATCCCGATTTCATATATACCGCAAATCTTTTCGGAAATGAAAAAAATGACAATTCTTTATCTCTTATCATAGAACAAATATATGATTTTACCCGTTCTTTACCTTTCCCCAAGAAATGGATGAACAATGTTTGCAAAATGTATGAAAATATTACCCCTGTAAAAGATTCTCCATGGGGAAAAATCGCCGTTAATTTTGCAAAAAAATCATTTACGGAAGTTCAAAAAATACTTTCTCAAATAAAAACCGTTTCCTCAAAAAATGAAAATATACAAAAATCTTATGGAGAAGCCATTGAAAAAGATTTATCTGAAGCAAATTCAATTATGGAATCATTAAACATTGAAAGTTGGGATAAAATCGCAGAAAAAATTACTCAATTTTCATTCTCTAAATTTAAACCTTTAAGGTGTAAAGACTGTGATTTTGAAAAAAATGTAATTTCCGAAAAACGAAAATATGCAAAAAATTTAATCGAAAACTCTAAGAAATATTTTACATTTTCCGAACTCGGAACAATAAATTCATTAAAAAAATTTAAAGTCGTAACAAAAACTCTTTTCGAGGTTACAAACTATTTCTGCGAGGAAATTTCCTATCTAAAAACCATCAAAAATATCGCCGACTACAGCGATTTAGAACACTGGACCATAAAACTTCTTTCGAAAGATACCGATTCAGGTGAAATAAATCCAAGCGATATAGCTTTTGAAATTTCAAACAGATATGCAGAAATAATGGTAGATGAATACCAAGATATAAACGAAATTCAAAATACTATCTTTAAACTGATAAACAACAATAACAAAATGTTTTGCGTAGGCGATGTTAAACAAAGCATATATAAATTCAGACATTCAAAACCTCAGATATTTTTAGGTAAAAAAAGCGATTATCGACTCTATTCCAAAGAAGAAAACAATTATCCGGCCAAAATAATTTTGGGGAAAAATTTCAGAAGCAATCCAAAAATTATAGACAGTATAAATTTTATTTTTGAAAGCATCATGTCTGAAGAAGTCGGAGAAATACAGTACAATGATGAGGAAAAACTTGTTCCGGGTATATACAAAGAAGAAACTCAAAACGACGAATGTGATATAAATTTTTCAATAATAGACACTTCTCAATCTCAGGAAAACTCAAATATCCTTGAAGCCGATTTTATCGCAGAAAAAATTACAGAAATGATTCATCAAAAATATAAGGTAATTGAAAACGGAACCGAAAGACCCATAACTTATTCTGATTTTTGCATACTCATGCGCAGTTCAAATGCTCATGCTCACATTTACGCTTCGAGGCTTTTGGAGCAAGGTATACCGGCTTGGTCGGAAACCAAAGAAAAATTCCTCGATACCTCTGAAATTTCCAACATAATCTCCATACTCCAAACAATAAACAATCCGGTTCAAGATATACCGTTGATATCCGCAATGATGAGTCCAATATTTGGATTTAATGTAGATGAACTCAGTGAAATTCGAGAGTCTGACAGAAATAATTTATTCTATTTTGCAGTAAAAAAATCATCCGAAAACGGAATGAAAAAATGTACGGATTTTTTAGAAAAAATCAATTACTGGAGAAAAATTTCTTGCACAGTTCCTTGTGGAGAATTAATTGAATTTATATACCAAGACACCGATTACCCGGCTCTATGCCTTGCCAAAGCAAAAGGAGAAGTTAAAAAAGCAAATCTTGAACTTTTGGTTCAATACGCAGAAAAATTCGAAAATCAATATCACAAAGGACTATCGGGATTCTTAGATTATATAGAAAATATCAGACAAAAAAAATCCGACTTGGAACCCGCTTCGATATCTTCCGAATATGAAAATACAGTCAAAATAATGAGCATTCACAAATCAAAAGGTCTTGAATTCCCGGTGTGTATAGTAGCGGGATGCGGAAAAAAATTTAATTTCGATAAAAATAAGGTAATTATTAATTCAGATTTTGGCCCGGCTATGAAACTAAAAAATGACGAAGGTACTTTACAATTTGACAATTTAATGAGAAAAGCTGTATTTTCTCAAAATCAAAATGAAGATATTTCTGAAGAAATGCGTATATTCTACGTAGCTCTAACCAGAGCAAAACAAAAACTTTTTTTAATAGCTTCAATAAAAGAACCCACTAAAATAATTGAAAAAAGTCTGATGTTAACCCAGGACACTGACAATATATCACCATTTGAAGTAAAAAATTCAAGTTCTTTTGCGTCTTGGATAATTTTATGCATATGCCAGAGCACTCTCAGAAACAAACTTTGCAATATTATGAATTTAAACGAATATATTTCCGAAAAAAATTCAAAACATTTGAACTGGGATATTAATTTGATTTCTCCCGAACCCGAAACTCTCGACAATTACGAAGAATGCGCAGAAACCCAAAATTCAGTCGAAAACTTTGATGCTGCATGGAGACAAATCATAAATGACAGATTTGATTTTGTTTATCCTTACAAAGAATTTATAAATTTACCGCTCAAAATTTCGGCTTCTATGATGAACCAAAGTGGCGATTGGGAACAATATACGGCAAATTCAAAACCATCTTTTGCTTCGGAAAAAAATTTCACTCCCGCACAAAAAGGTACTGCTCTACACAAATTTATGTGCTTTGCAAACTTTAAAAGAGCTACGTTAAATGGAGTAAAATCTGAAATTAATTATCTTTTATCAGAAGAATTTTTGACAGTTAAAGAATCCGAAAGTTTAAATGTAACTCAAATTCAAAAATTTATAAATTCTCCGCTCGCTAAAAGAATACTACAAAGTAAAAAAGTGCTGCGTGAACAAAGATTTTCGGTTAAAATTCCCCCCGAATTACTGAACAAACATGCTATCTCTGAAAAAATTTCAGATACTTTTGTGGTTATGCAGGGAGCTTTGGATTGCGCTTTTCAAGAAAACGGAAAGTATGTAATAGTTGATTACAAAACTGACAAAACTGAAAATATCAAAGATTTATATGAAAAATATTCCACACAACTTAATTTATACAAATATGCTCTTGAAAAAATTTCCGGAATTAACGTAAAAGAACTTATCATCTATTCTTTTTATTTGAATGAAAGTTTTTCAAAAACAATTTAATAAATTACATATAAAAAAGCCGTACAGAAGTAAATCTACACGGCTCTTTAGTAATACCAATTTTTAATTTATTGCTTCCGAAACAGCAGTTCTTATATCTTTTGCTCCGGTAATTTCCATATCATAATTACTGATATTCTTTATTGATTTAAAATTGTAGTAGGGAATCACACATTTCTTAAACCCAAGCCTTTGAGCTTCTCTTATTCTCATTTCGCAATTCGGAACAGCTCGAATCTCTCCGGCTAACCCTATTTCTCCAAACGCTACAATATCATCGGCAACGGCTTTATCTTTAAGACTCGAAACCAAAGCTACAGCTACCGAAAGGTCTGCAGCAGGTTCATCAAGTTTAAGACCTCCCACAACATTAATATACGCATCCATGGAAGAAAAAAAGTACCCTGCACGTTTCTCCAAAACAGCCAAAATAAGTGACATACGATTGTAGTCAAATCCCGTAGACATCCTACGTGGATTCCCGAAACTTGTCGATGTTACAAGTCCCTGAACTTCGGTTAAAATAGGTCTTGAACCCTCCATAACGCATGCAACACATATTCCCGATACTCCTTCAGGTTTACCGGCAAGCATCATTGCCGAAGGATTTTCCACTTCACTAAGTCCTTCATTTTCCATTCGGAAAACACCTATTTCGTTTGTGGAACCATGCCTATTTTTAACCGCACGTAAAATTCGGTAAGATGTTTGATTATCTCCCTCAAAATAAAATACAGCATCAACCATATGTTCTAAAACTTTCGGCCCTGCAATTGCTCCGTCTTTGTTTACGTGACCTATTACCATTACGGTAATATCAAGAGATTTAGAAAGTTTTAAAAATGCATTGGCACACTCTTTGACCTGAGAAACACTTCCCGGAAAAGAAGCAGAATTAAGATTATTCATGGTTTGAATTGAGTCTATTATAACTATGTCAGGATGTGTGTATTCTATTTCTGCCGAAATTAAATTAATATCCGTTTCGGTCATTATAAACAAATTTTCATTATGAACACCAAGTCTCGACGCACGCATTTTTATCTGCCGTTTAGATTCTTCACCCGATACGTACAAAATCTTAAGGTTTTTATCCAAATAATTACATATCTGAAGTAAAAGTGTGGATTTACCTATTCCGGGCGTACCACCAAGAAGCGATAAAGAACCTTTGACAATACCTCCACCAAAAACTCTGTCCAGTTCATTAAAACCCGTATGATACCTTGTTTCTTCATTTATGTCTATACTATTCATCGGGACTTCACTTATATGAGAACTATTAAATTTTACAGCTGTGGATTTTTTTTTCAAACCCACTTCACGCAATTCCTCAATCATAGTATTTCCCTGACCGCATGATGGGCATATCCCATTCCACTTTGCAGATTCATATCCACACTCTGAACACACATAAATATTTTTTGACTTCATCATACTAAAACTTACTTCTCTCCCAATCTTTGAGAATCTATACTATTTCTTATTACGTTTATTTTTTCATGTAAAAGAAACTATCTCGTCGTTTTTTAGATTCACATTTAAAACAAATATCATTATTTTAGACTTAATCAAACATATGTGAACCTAAATTTCTCGTTCTACATAAACTCCATATTAGCTTTTAGATTATAATTTAATACTCAGAAAACATCAAGAATTATTTAAATAATAATTAATAATGCCACAATATATACAAAATGCCATCTGACTCTGATAATCATCTTTTATTAATTTCGAAGCTTCTTCTTTATTTGATAGAAATCCACACTCAACCACAACAGCCGGTATTTCAGCTTTGTTTAACAAAAATATTCGCTTATCTGCAGGTTTTATTTCACGAGTATTGTCAGGTTGAATAAGTCCTACCACTGAATCTTTTATCCCTGAGGCCAAAGTCTGACTTTTGGAATCGTTTTTTGAATAAAATATTTGTGTTCCGAAATATTTCGAATCCGGAAACTTATTTTGATGAATACTCACAAATATATTACCTTCACATGAATTATCATTTATCATTTTTGCTCTGTTATGTAAATCCGAACGTTTTTTATTTTTTAAACCTTCAACCGTATCGTCGTAAATGGCCGTATCCGTTTCTCGAGTCATTATTACTTTATAACCTGATACTTTCAGGTAATCTCTGACTTTTAGTGTAATTGATAGATTTATATCTTTTTCAATTATTCCGTCAACCCCTATTGCTCCCCCATCTTCTCCGCCATGTCCCGCATCAAGAATAATTGTCTTCTCTGCTCCTTTATTTCCGCATTTCTCAGAAATTTTTCCGAATGCAACAAATCCAAGGGCACAAACCATAACCACACTTAAAAAAGAAGTTATGTAAAAAATTGCATTTTTCTTAAAATACTCAGTCACATTTACAATTTTCAATTAATTCACTCCTCTATAAACACAATCTATATCTATGCTCTTTTTTCATAATATAAAACCTTAATTAATCAAAATATCTAAAAAATTATAATTTATTATTTATAATTATATTTCGAAATGATTTAAAAAAAGTTAAATATGTGATACCCTCTATAAGGGCTATGCAAAAATTAGGAGATGAATGAATATGTGTCCTTCTACAATTCAGAACAAAAATTTTTCTCAACGTCAGAAATTTAACCTTCCTTCTTATACATTAATGGAAGAAATTATGAATTCCATAACACATGGTCTCGGAATAGTTTTCTCAATAGTTGCTTATGTACTGCTCTTAAAGAAAAGAAATTACACTCCCAAAGACATGGCTTGCATTACCATATACTGTTCCACACTATTTGTTTTATACACTGTGTCCACTCTTTATCACGCTCTTAAAACAGGTAAAACTAAAGCCATATTTCGTAAATTTGACCACTGTTCCATATTTTTGCTGATCGCCGGAACATATACTCCTTTATGCACAATGTACATAAAAGGTCCATTTGCCACTGCAGTTCTGATTGGAGTATGGATAACTGCAATAGCAGGAATCATTTTAAACGCTATAGATGTTAATAAATTTTCCAAAATATCACTTGCGTGTTACATAATAATGGGTTGGAGCGTAGTCTTTATAGCAAAACCCGTTTTTGAAAGTCTGAATTCTGAACAATTTTTCTATTTATTAGCCGGAGGAATTTTTTACACCGTTGGAGCTGTACTTTATGTGATAGGTAAAAAAATAAGATACATGCATTCAATCTGGCACCTTTTTGTACTCGCAGGAAGCGTTCTTCATTTCTTTATAATATATTGATAAGTTTACATTACACCAGGAGAATATATACAAATGAAAAAAACAAAGCATATATTTAATTTTATTACTTCATTTTTGATTACTTTAAGCACTTGTCTGACTACCTCTCAAGCAGTAAAAGGAGTCTATCATCCTGACAGTAAAATTGATCCTATCCCTCAATACCACAGAACAGATGAGCAACCTACTTCTCAACCATCAAAGTATAATTTCAGCTCCTTCGGACAAGCAAGCACAAAAAATCCAGTAGTTTCAAAAAACACACCCAGTTGTATTCACGGTGCAGAAGTAAATATCCATAAATTAATTAGCAGATTTCTACAATCCTACGTGATTGATTCAAGAAATTTAGACAAATATTTTGAAGTTAATTATTCTATTTACTATTACACAAATCGTTCTGATGGAAGTTACATCTTCTGTAAGAGATTGTTTATAAAACCAAAAAAATTGGGACTCGTACTACAAAAAGAAGTTCTTGAACAATATTTGAACGAAAGAAAAAAGGACATATTAAAAAAATTACATATTAATAATTCAAGTATCGATAATATCTTAGATGTATTCGATTTAATAGTAATGGATCGCAGAATTCTTATGGATAAGAATCTACACTATGCATTGAACACATCGGTACGGTTTAAAGATTTCGATTGCGCATCCAAACCTCCTCAAATTCTTCTGGAACCCGATTATCTGTATGCAAATTTTGAACTTTATATAAAAAGATATTTCATAGAATTTGAATCCAGATATTGTCCCTCAATTTTATATTTAGTTAAAAGAGACTCATTATTTCCGGTTTAATATTTTTATTTATCTCCACCCTTTAAATATCGCAGGGAACCACCCGAACTTCTTTCGTCGACGATATTGTGGGTGGTATCTTACTAATATGGTGTCTTCTCCTATAACTTCTATATTTTCCCATTTTATTATGATATCATCCTCTCGACCAAAAATTCCAAAACATTTCAGTCTTCCGTAGACCACTATTGCGACAAGTTTAGCACATTTCATATCTACTTCGACGTCATTAACACACCCAATTCTACATCCATCCTTAACGCTTATTACTTCCTTATTTTTCATATCAACAATTCTGCAAACCATAACTATTTCTCTCCCATTTATGTATTTGACTTAAAATTATATTTACTTATAATAATGTTAGTAATTTTTATGGAGGGTACTAACGAATATGGAAGTTTCGGAAATTAATCGATATAACCCAAAATGCGATTTCGGACTTACAAAAAAAGAAGTTAAAAATCGTATAAAACAAGGCCTTGTAAACGTTGATAAATCAATTTCAAGCAAATCAACGGCTGATATTATAAAAGATAATCTTTTGACTTTGTTTAACTTTATAAACGCAGTTTTGGCAATTGCCGTATTATGCGTGGGCTCTTATCGAAATCTTATGTTTATGGGAGTTGTAATATGCAACTGTGTAATTGGTATATTTCAGGAAATACGTGCAAAAAAAACTGTGGACAGGCTTAATCTAATATCTTCACACAGTGCAAAAGTTATACGAGAAGGCAAAAAAGGAAAAGTAAAAATTGAAAAAATAGTTCTTGACGATATTATATTTTTCGAGAGTGGAAACCAAATAACCGCAGATTCCATAATACTGGAAGGAAACTGCGAGGTTAATGAATCACTCCTTACGGGCGAACCTGATTTGATTTTGAAAAAACCCGGAGACATGCTTCTTTCCGGAAGCTATCTTGTAAGTGGAAAATGTACAGCGAAAGTCGAACATGTAGGAAAAGACAATTATGCTTCAAAGCTATTAAAAGGTTCCAAATATATTAAAAAAACCAAATCGGAAATAATGACTACTCTTAACAAAATAATAAAAATCATTTCGATTGCAATAATTCCTATGGGAGCCCTTCTATTCTACCGTCAATTTACCACTTCCGGATACGATTTGACATCCGCAATAGTCAACACTACCGCCGCACTAACCGGAATGATACCCGAAGGACTCGTGTTACTTACAAGTTCTGTCCTCGCTGTAGGTGTTTTCAGACTTGCAAAACACAAAGTTCTCGTACAAGACATCTATTGTATAGAAACTCTTGCACGTGTCGATACAATGTGTCTTGACAAAACAGGAACCATAACCGAAGGAACTTTTGACGTGGAAAAAATTATACCACAAAATGGATTTTCGGAAAAAGACATAAAAAAAGCCCTTACTATGCTCACAAGTACACTGAATGACAACAACGAAACTTTTAAAGCCGTAAAAAGAGTGTTTCCTCCCGATAAGTCTATTACATCTTCAAAACAAGTTATCCCGTTTTCATCTGAAAGAAAATGGTCAGGAGCAGAATTTGAAGTGGAAGGTTCATTTTTATTGGGTGCTTCTGAATTCATCTTTCCAAACGACTGTGGAAAATTTGAAGAACAAATAAAGTATTATTCCGAAAATTACCGTGTTTTGGTTTTGGCTCATTCTCAATATCCTTTCGAAAACACAAAAGTACCGAAAGCAACTCAATTAATGGCTCTTATACTTATAAAAGACAGGATAAGATTTAATGCCGAAAAAACTTTGAATTTCTTTAAAAAACAAGGTGTGGATATAAAAGTAATTTCAGGAGATAATCCTGTAACGGTTTCAAAAATAGCAGAAAGAGTAAATTTAAAAAATGCACGCTCTTTTGTAGACGCTACAACGTTAAAAACAGATGAAGATGTAAAAAATGCGGCAACAAAATATACCGTTTTTGGACGAGTTACCCCACCTCAAAAACAGCTTATAATAAAATCTCTTAAAGAAAATCAACATACTGTTGCAATGGTCGGTGACGGAGTAAATGATGTTCTTGCAATGAAAGAAGCAGATTGCAGTGTAGCAATGGCAGGTGGAAGCGATATCGCCAGAAATGTTTCTCATTTGGTCCTTCTTAATTCGGATTTTGCTTCTATGCCCAAAGCCGTTGCAGAAGGACGAAAAGCAATTAATAATATTCAGCGTTCCGCTTCACTTTTTTTAACCAAAACAATATATTCTTTTTTATTGGCAATACTTTTCTTTACAATTCCGGCACCATATCCGTTTATACCTATACAAATGACTTTGATAAGCGCCGTAACCATCGGAATTCCCTCGTTTGTGCTTGCTCTTGAACCCAACCGAGAAAAAATAAAAGGAAACCTTTTTACAAATATTATAAGCAAATCTGTTCCCGCAGCTCTTACAGTTATTTGTTCACTTATGGCTTGCGTAGCGATATACTTGATGTTTGATATCCCTATCGAAAGATACTCTACTTTAACCGTAGTTTCAACAGGAATAATAGGAATAATGCTTATTTACAATATTTCAATTCCATTTAATAGTTTAAGAAAAACTTTATTTTACAGTGTAATTGCACTTCTTTTCGCCGGTATTATCTACTTTGGTACTCTACTCAAAATAGAATCTTTCAACTATATAAATGTTCTAATACTAATTCCGCTTGTTTTGATATCAAAAATAATTTATGACGGCATATCAAAAATAAATTTAGAAAAATATGTAAAAAAATTACAAAAATGATTTTAAATCCTTGACTTAAAATTAATTAACGCCTATCATTGAACTTAGTTAACAATCTGAAAGGAGAAATAATTTGTGAACGAAAAAAGCAAAAGTACATTAGGATTATTTTGGGGAATAATCGCTTCTCTCATAACTTTAATGTCCCTTGCAATAGCTATGTTTGTGATCGTAGACAAAAAGAAAAAAAGAGAAGAACAAGAACTTGAAGATTACTTGGAAACAAGTATAAATTAAAGAATCTAAAAACTTACGCCCTCACTACAACAAGGTGAAGGCGTTCTTTTTATATAAAATTACACAATTATGCAAACCTCAGAGCTACTGCACATTCCACTTTCTTTTTTTGCATTTCGCAGTTAACGTCAAACGGAATCATTATATCTCCGCAATGCTGATAATTTTTTGCTGCGCATCCTCCGCTACAATAAAATTTAACCCAACAATTTTTACATTTTTCTTTATGATAAATACTTGTGTTAAGAAATTTCCTCTTTATATTATCATCAAACGTATCGGCATTTATATTTCCCATTTTAAATTTATTTTCTCCGACAAGCTGATGACATGAAAATATATCTCCGTTCGGTGTAATCGCAACGTAATCATTTCCACATCCGCAACCTTTAAGGCGCTTTAAAACACACGGTCCTTTATCCAAATCAATGTTAAAGTTAAAGAAATTTATTTCCTTACCGGATTTTTTCATTTTTATCAATTCTTTGCATAAATTTTCATATTCACTCAACACTCGTTCGATATCTTTCTCATTTATTGAGGATTTAAATTTTTTATCGCACAAAACCGGTTCCATAGATATATTTTTAAATCCCAAATTATAAAGATGCTTAACATCCTTCACAAAATCAAGATTATCTTTTGTATATGTTCCACGGACATAGTAACTTTTATCTCCTCGACGAGAAATTAATTTTTGAAATTTTGGAACTACTATATCATAAGAACCATTTTTAGTCTTAGTGATTCTATATCTATCGTTTATTTCTTTTCTTCCGTCAAGCGAAAGAACTACATCATATATTTCTTCATTTATAAAATCAATTTTTTCATCATCCAACAAAATCCCGTTTGTAGTAAGAGTAAATCTGAAATTTTTATTATATTTCTTTTCCAGACTTCTTGCATATCTTACCGTTTCTTTTACAACATTCCAGTTCATAAGCGGTTCCCCACCGAAAAAGTCCATCTCAAGATTCTTTATTCCGCCGGAATGCTTAATTATAAAATCAACGGACTTTTTTGCAGTTTCCAAAGGCATAAGCTCTCTGCCACATCCAAAATCTCCTTCAGATGCAAAACAATATGAACATCTCAAGTTACAATCATGTGCGACATTAAGACATATTGATTTTATCGGTGAACGCAATTTTTCTTCTTTCGCAAGTTCTTTATACGAATCTCCGGAAAAAAGTTTTTCATTTTTAAAAAGTTCCAAAATTTCAGAATATGCTTCTCTTATATCTTCTTCGGAATATTTTTTATCCAATTTTTTAACTATATAATCTTCTGTATAATCAAAAAAATTTCCATTTAAAAAATCCAATGCATCATAAGTTATTTCATCAACAGAATGTACCGCACCGCTATTAGTATCAAGGACAAAATTAATATTATCCCACTTAAATTTATGTATCATTAATGTTTCTGCCTTCCCATCAGTGTATTTTCAGTAAAAATTATCTTCCGGCGTTAACCGAAAGATAACTCAAAACAATGTTTTATTTTCTTATTTCTTTACTTTTCGCATTTTTGATTGCTTACTGTGTTATCAACCTTTGAAGCTGTCTGGCAAGAAGCCTGGCATTCACCGCATCCGCCATAAGATGCGCTTTTTTTTAAATCAGCTGTATTTATGGTTTTTATGTGTTTCATTCTGATTCCTCCAACATTATTTTTATAAATATATAGTATCACAATCCATTATATTTTTAAATACCCAAAAGTAATATATGTCCGATTTCAATTATATATTTTTATTATCGTAAAGAAAAAGCTATTAAACAGAAAGGACGCCGGGTGAAATATTATGGATTGGCACACGATATCTGCACAGCAGACCGTCAAAAAATTTGGTTCCGATTCGGAAAAAGGCCTTTCACGGGCTGAAGTTAAAAAACGAGAAATAAAATATGGAAAAAATGTTGTATCAAAAGAAGAAAAAAGAAGTTTTTTAAAAAAGCTTTCTGCTCAATTTTCAGATTTTATGGTAATAATTTTAATTATTGCGGCGTGTATTTCATTTGTCACTTCATTTATAAGTCATAAATCTGACTATATAGATACAATTATAATATTGGGAATAGTAATTATAAATGCGATTATAGGAGTGATGCAGGAAAGTCGAGCCGAAAAAGAAATAGAATCACTGAAAAAGTTGGCTACTCCACTTACAAAAGTCCTGAGAGATGGAAAAATAATAAGAATTGCCTCGCAAGATGTCGTCCCCGGAGATATACTTATACTTAAAACAGGAGATTTAGTGTGTGCAGATGCAAGAATAATTGAATCCGCAAATCTTGCCGCAGAAGAATCCGCAATGACCGGAGAATCTTTTGCAACTGAAAAAAATGAAAATGAAATTTTAAATCCCGATACCCCAGTTGCAGACAGAAAAAACATGCTCTTTTGTGGTTCAATAATAGACAGAGGTCACGCAAAAGCTATTGTAACCGAAATTGGAGAAAATACCGAAGTCGGAAAAGTTTCAAAATTAATTAACACCGAAAAACAAGTGCAAACTCCTCTGCAACAAAGGCTCGCCGTTACAGGAAAAACAGTTGCAATAGGAATAATGATTGTAAGCATAGCCGTTTTTATTTTAGGTATTCTTCAACATACCGATTTTTTTGAAATGTTCATGATTTCGATAAGTTTGGCTGTAGCTGCCATACCTGAAGGATTACCGGCTGTAGTTACGATAGTTCTTGCAAACGGTGTTCGGATAATGGCAAAAAGAAATACAATCGTAAGAAATTTGCCCGCTGTGGAAACTTTAGGACATGCAAGCGTTATATGCTCGGATAAAACAGGTACTTTGACTCTAAATAAAATGACTGTAGCAGAAATAAGAAGTGCATACGGAGAAGAAAATTTAAAAAGTGATTTTGCAAAAGAATTATTTACTTTAGGTGCTCTATGCAACAACTCTGTACTTTCGAGGAATCGCAGTGAACCAATCGCTCAAGGCGAACCTACGGAAAATGCTCTGCTTATGGCTTCAGTTAACTGTGGAATCAAAAATAAAAATTTGAAAAAAAACTACAACAGAGTGTTTGAAATACCTTTCGATTCTAAAAGAAAATTAATGACAACCGTATTCTCTCACAAAAATATATTTAAAGTTATAACAAAAGGTGCTCCGGAAATTTTAATAAAATCATGCACAAAATTTCGTCACGGAGAAAAAATTATCCCCATTACAGACGATATCATAAAAAAAATAAACAGAAATAATTTTGAAATGGCTTCTAAAGCTTTAAGAGTTATCGCTATCGCATATAAAGAGGAAAATTCTACTCCTGAAGAAACTAACGCTGAAAATGATTTAATTTTTTACGGTTTAGTAGGAATCATAGACCCTCCTCGACCTGAAGCCAAATCCGCCGTAGCTGAGTGTAAAAATGCAGGTATAAAACCCGTAATGATTACCGGCGACCATGTGGAAACTGCAAAAGCTATAGCTAAAGAACTTAAAATATCCGATGAAAAAAGTAAAGCCATAACCGGTACCGAACTTAACTGCATGACAGATGAAGAACTTGCATCACAAGTAAATTTGTGTTCGGTATTTGCAAGAGTTTCTCCCGAACATAAAGTAAGAATAGTCAAAGCTTTCCAAAAAAACGGTCATATAGTTGCCATGACAGGTGATGGCGTAAATGATGCTCCGGCTCTGAAAGCGGCAGATATAGGCTGTGCCATGGGGAAATCAGGTACCGACGCAGCAAAATCTGCTTCCGACATGATAATCACCGACGACAATTTTGCAACAATCGTCGAAGCAGTACGACAAGGCAGAGGTATGTTTGAAAACATAAAAAAAACTATCCATTTCCTAATATCGACAAATATAGGAGAAGTCATGGTGGTTTTACTTGGATTTTTAATGCGAATCCCCCCTCCCCTTCTCGCAATACATCTTTTATGGATAAATCTTGTAACGGATGCATTTCCGGCTTTGGCTCTCGGAATGGATCCGGTAGAAAAAAATATAATGAAACGTCCGCCTATATCTCCGAAAAAGAATCTCTTTGCCGACGGTTTGGGATACAACATAATTATAGAGGGATGCTTCATAGCCGCAGTAGGACTTCTATCCTACAGCATAGGCAGAGTTTTTTTTGATATCGATCCTTCACATCCTATAATCGGTCAAACCATGGCATTTATTACTTTAGGACTCAGTCAGCTTATTCACGCTTTTAATGTTCAAAGCCAAAAATCTCTTTTCATAACCGGATTTTTAAGTAATCCAAAATTAATATTTTCCGTATTATTATGTATAATTTTGGAAATAATAACTGCTACCGTACCTTGTTTAACTCAATTTTTTAAAACTCAGTCCCTAAATCTAATACAATGGGCCATAGTGTGGGTCCTGTCCCTAACTCCTCTTTTAGTTTCGGAACTTGAAAAATACTTTAACAATAAGGAAACAATTTTGCTTAAAAATATATAAAAAAATAATACTTAAGTATTGACATTTAAAAATAATATGTTACTATTTACTTAGATTGTATCATTTCACATATAATCTAAAATTATTTTTAAAGGAGTTGTTTAAAATGGCATTTACAAAAGAACAAATTGAAGCGTTCAAAAAAATGAAAAGTCTTACAAAAGAAGAATTGAAAAAATCATTAGAAGAAAAAGGCATTAAACTAAGTGACGAAGAGTTAGAACAGTTAAAGCAATTAATTTCTACAGAAGACAATATTGAAAAACTTTGTAGTAAAGATATAAACGCTGTAACTGGAGGTATAGGTGAAGAAATGTCTCCAAAAATGAAAAGAGCACTTGATGTGACACTTAATATAGTGGGGTTAACAATTTCAGCAGCTGTAGCGGGAGGACTTATTTATGCGAATAAAGATAGGATTGGAAGACTTCTCGGGCGCAGTAACAATCCCGCTCAACCACCCAATCCCATTCCCGCTCAACCACTCGATAATGTTGTACCGGGAACTAAAACAGAAGAAGAAGAAAAAAAGGATAATTAGGCGTGTAAATGTCATAAATGTGTCCGAAATACTTGTCTCTTAAGACTCGAAAAGTTTCGAGTCTTTTTATTGTATAAAAATTATAAAATATAAATAAAAAATTTAACAACCTCTCATGTTAAAAATATAATTAACACTTATATTACAAGTAAATTATATAATTAATTATTACAAAGTACCCTGCTTAAATTTAAACAATAGCATAGACATCAAAAGTGTTAAAAATTTAAATTGTAACAAATCAAAACTTACATAATGTAAAAATTTTACAAAGTGAAATATGTTCAGTACTATTATTAAAATTTTGCAATTTTAAATAAAAAGTTTTAAATTCAAATTCTATAAAATAAATTATCTTGAATGGTTCCAATATTTTCTGTCAAGACTGCGATATTGTACTGCCTCGGCGATGTGAGGAGCATCTATTATTTCTGAATTTTCCAAATCAGCTATTGTTCTGGAAATTTTCAGTATTTTATCATAACCTCTTGCCGAAAGACCCATGTTTTCGAATGCTTTGCACAGAATTTCTTTTGCTTTTTCAGTAAGCTTACAGCACTTTTGTAAGTCTCCGGGAGTAAGGTTTGCGTTAGAAGAAAAATTTTTGTTACGGTACCGATTTTGTTGTATTTCTCTTGCATGATTTACTCTTTTACGAATTTGTTCCGAAGTTTCCAAATTTTCGTTAGATGAAAGGTTTTCAAAATCAACAGGTGGAACTTCTACATGAATATCCATTCTGTCCAGTAGTGGTCCCGATATTCTTGAGAGATATCTCGAAACAGCTGTCGGGCTGCAGCTGCACGAGCGTGTTGGATGTCCGTAATATCCGCATGGACAAGGATTCATGGCAGCCACGAGCATTACTCTACATGGATATGTAAGAGATGTTTTAACTCTTGAAATGGTTATTGTTCCTTCTTCAAGAGGTTGTCTCAATGATTCTGTAACTGAACGAGGAAATTCTGATAACTCATCTAAAAAAAGTACTCCGTTGTGAGATAACGATAGTTCTCCCGGATGAGGCACATTACCTCCTCCTGAAAGTCCAATTCTGGATATCGTATGATGTGGGGCTCTAAATGGTCTTTTAGTAATTAAAGGTGAATCTCCTTGAAGAATTCCTGCGATAGAATAAATTTTGGTTGTTTCTATTATTTCTTCAAAAGTCATTTCCGGGAGTATGGAAGGTAATCTTTTTGCTATCATGCTTTTTCCCGAACCTGGAGGACCGATGAGCAAAAGGTTGTGACCTCCGGCTGCTGCTATTTCAACGGCTCTTTTTACATTGTACTGACCTTTTACTTGACAAAAATCTAGTACATCGTTGTGCTGAGCTGTATTGACGTATGTTTGAGGCTGAGGTTTTAATTTTTTGTTAAGTTGAATATTTTCTATAATTTCAGCAACATTTCTTATGGGAAAAACGTTTATTCCCTTGATAATTGCAGCTTCTTTTGCGTTTTTAGAAGGTACAAATATATTTTTAAATCCCTTTTGAAGTGCGTGAATGGTCATTGGAAGAACTCCGTTTACCGGATAAATCTCCCCATTTAGAGAAAGTTCTCCTATAAAAACAGAATCTTCCGGAATATTTTCTATTTGGCCGCTTGATTTAAGGATAGCTAAAAATATTGGAAGGTCATATAAAGAACCCGTTTTCCTGACATCAGCAGGAGCCAAATTTACAGTAATTTTAGCTATGGGGAAGTTAAATCCGGAACTTTTTATAGCAGAACGTACACGGTTTTTAGATTCTTTTATTGATGTGTCGGGAAGTCCTACAATATCACATGAAGGCATTCCCACCGAAACATCTGCTTCAATTACCACTGTAAAAGCATCGAGTCCGTTTAGTCCCATACTGTTTATAACTGAAACCATTTAATGAACCTTTCTTTCTAATTATTTTAAAATTAAGTTTTTATAATATTAATTATAGATTATATTTGCATTTTTTTCAAATTTATAACCCAAACTTACACCAAATCATTACAAAACTATTTTAAGATCTTCCTTTATTTAATAAAAAAAAAGAACTTTATGTACTCGATATCCAGGCAGATAGATCATTAAATAAATAATACTAAATTTATTTTTTTAAAAAATATCACTTATTCATAATTAACTAATTTTACAACAAATTTTCTCTCAACTTATTAGGATGTACATAATACTCATCTATTATTTTTTACTTTTTTGGTTTTTACTATAAGATAAATTTTCACTTACTTCGGCCACATCTGTAAATAACATTTTTATAAATTAATATTCAAACAACCTAACATTTATTGTTCCATCGATTAAAACATAACAAAAACCACCGGCAAATACCGATGGTAATATTCAAAGTTATTCTCCGTAATAACACTTCAGATATATCTCTTTTATCTCACTTATAAGAGGATATCTCGGATTAGTACCCGTACACTGGTCTTCATGAGCAAGTTTAGAAAGCATATCAACTTTCTTCAAAAATTCTTCCTCAGAAATTCCATACTGTTTGAGACTAAGAGGTATATTAAGAGACTCATTCATTTTATTAATCGATTTTATCAAATTATCAACGCTTTGCGCCCCATCCGCTCCTGAGACACCTATCATTTCTGCAATTTCAGCATATCTTTTATCTGCTTTATAGCTTTCATATTTAGGAAATGCAACAAATTTCGACGGAAGTGATGCATTATACCTTATTACATACGGCAACAAAATTGCATTGGCTCTTCCGTGAGGAATGTGAAATTCACCACCAAGTTTGTGCGCCATTGAATGATTAAGACCTAAAAATGCATTCGTAAACGCCATTCCCGCAATACATGAAGCATTATGCATTTTTTCACGAGCTTCAGGATCATTATTTCCATTTTCATAGGCTTTTTTGAGATATTTAAAAACCAATTTTATTGCTTTTTCCGCAAGAGCATCGGTATAATCACTTGCCATAGTTGAAACATACGCTTCAATTGCATGAGTCAATACATCCATACCTGTATCGGCTGTAGGAGATTTTGGGAGAGAAGTTACAAAATCAGGATCGATTATAGCAACACTTGGAGTCAGAAAATAATCGGCAAGCGGATACTTCACATTTTCTTTTTTATCTGTGATTACCGCAAATGATGTTACTTCAGAACCTGTTCCCGAAGTGGTAGGGATTGCAATTAAAGGTATTTTGTGAGAACTTGGATACCTAAAAACTCGCTTTCTTATATCCATAAATTTGAGTTTTAATCCTTCAAAATCAAGATCCGGATATTCATAAAACATCCACATTGCCTTTGCAGCATCTATCGGAGAACCTCCACCCAAGGAAATTACAGCGTCAGGAGAAAATCTTTTCATAATCTCTAATCCGCTCCAAACGGTTTCAACATCCGGATCGGGACTTACACTCGAAAATACTTCGATTTGACAATTATTATTTCTCTTGTTCAAATGATACATAACTTTTTGAACATTTCCGAGTTTCACCATTGTTTCATCGGTAACTATAAATATGCGGTTAATATCATCCATATCTTCAAGATACGAAATTGAGCCTTTTTCAAAATATATTTTTGACGGCACTTTAAACCACTGCATATTAACCCTTCTTTTGAATACTCTTTTTATATTTAAAAGATTATTAACAGAAACATTGTCAGTTGTGGAATTCTTTCCTTTTGAACCACATCCGAGAGTAAGCGATGGCGTTGCACAATTATATATGTCTCCGATTGCACCTTGCGAAGATGGAGAATTTACTATTATTCTTCCTGCATCCATCATTTCTCCGAATTTTTCAATTATTCGTTCATCTTGCGAATGAATTACTGCAGTATGACCCTCGCCATTAAATTTCAAAATTTCTTTACATCTCTCAAAACCTTCAAGAGAATCTTTGACCGTGTAATACGAAAGCACTGGTGACAACTTTTCTACAGACAACGGATAATCTTTTCCTACACCTTTAAGTCTGACTATAAGAATTTTAGTGTTTTTCGGAACATCTATCCCAGAAGATTCAGCTATCTCAACTGCACTTTTTCCCGCAACAACTCCGTTTAAAGTTCCTTTTTCCGGATTTATCATATAGGATGTAAGTTTTTCGCTCTCTTCTTCACTTAAAAATACGCAACCGTTTTTAAGCATTATGTTTTCAAATTTGAGAGCTATATTTTCATCGACCACAACGGATTGTTCTGAAGCACATATCATTCCATTATCGAAAGTCTTGGAAAGAATCAAGTCATTACACGCTCTTTCCAAATTAGAAGTTTTTTCAATATAACACGGTACATTTCCGGGACCTACTCCCAAAGCCGGTTTTCCCGTTGAATAAGCGGATTTTACCATACCCGAACCACCCGTGGCAAGCACAACATCAACGCCAGAATGATTCATAAGCGCAGAAGTTGCCTCAATCGATGGATATTCTATCCATTGAATACAGTTTTCCGGAGCTCCCGCTTTTATCGCCGCATCTCTTAAAATTTCTGCTGCAAAGGTACAGCATTTTTGTGCCCCGGGATGGAAACCGAATATTATTGGATTTCTTGTTTTTGCACATATAAGCGATTTAAACACAACCGTCGAAGTAGGATTGGTTACAGGAGTTACTCCCGCAACCACTCCGAGTGGTTCTGCAATTTTAACATAATTTTCTTCATCATTTTTATCTATTATCCCAACGGTCTTTTGATTTTTTATCGAATTATAAATATATTCAGATGCAAACATATTTTTTATTATTTTATCTTCAACTATTCCACGTCCTGTTTCCGAGGCAGCTTTTTCAGAAAATAAAACATGATTTTCAACAGCTGCAAGTGCCATAGCTTCAACGATTTTATCAATGTCAGCCTGGCTCATTTTCATATACTGTTTTAAAGCATTTCTCGCTTTTAACACCAGTTCATCTATCATTTTATCTGTGTTACTGTTACCCATTAAATCCCTCCAATATTGAATACTTTATAAAATTTATGCAAAACACTACAAGTCTTATTATTTATTTTGCTACTACATTTAATATTCTTCCCGGAACATATATCACTTTTACGATATTTTTTCCTTCAACAGCTCTATTAAAGCTTTCTTCTTTTTTTGCGGATTTTAGAATTTCTTCTTGAGAAATTCCAAGCGGTGCAAATACCTTGCCTCTCATTTTTCCATTAACTTGAAGAACTACAGGTACCTCATCTTCCACACATTTATTCTCATCATAACAAGGCCATGCGGCAAGCGATGCAAAACCCTTTCCCAAACCACATTCCGACCACATTTCTTCTGTGACATGTGGAGCAAAAGGATTTAAGAGAAGTGTAAAAATTTTTAAATATTCAGATGTTATAAATCCTTCGTCATATATGTTGTTTATAAGTCCCATAAGAGCCGCAACAGCCGTATTGAATTTTAGATTATCAATATCTTCTTGAACTTTTTTAATTGTTTTATTGAATGCAGTTTCCAATTTTGAACTTACTGCACCTTTATTATCATCAAGAATTTCTCTTAAACCCCAATATCTCTCTATAAATCTACGACTACCCTTAATTCCTGCCGTATTCCACGGAGCCGGTTTCTCAAAATCTCCAATAAACATTTCGTAAACACGCAAAGTATCTGCTCCGAATTCTTTCACAATATCATCCGGGTTAACAACATTACCTCTGGATTTACTCATTTTTTCATTATTTTCTCCGAGAATCATTCCATGACTAGTTCGTTTTTTATACGGTTCAGGACCGGGAACAATTCCTATGTCGTATAAAAATTTGTACCAAAATCGACTGTAAAGCAGATGCAATGTAGTATGCTCCATTCCACCATTGTACCAATCAACAGGCATCCAATATTTAATTGCATCAGGATCCGCAAGATTCTTATCATTATGCGGGTCAAGGTAACGAAGAAAGTACCATGAAGAACCTGCCCATTGTGGCATTGTATCGGTTTCACGTTTGGCTTTCCCTCCGCAATGCGGACAAGTCGTATTTACCCATGAAGAAATATTATCTAATGGAGATTCGCCACCCTCGAGAGATTCAAAATCTTCTATATCAGGCAAATTAAGCGGCAATTCCGACTCCGGAACGGGAACATATCCACATTTTTCACAGTGAATTATCGGAATCGGTTCTCCCCAATAACGCTGGCGAGAAAATACCCAGTCACGAAGTTTGTAATTGACTTTAGCTTTCCCTATGTCATTTTTTTCAAGGTAAGAAATCATTTCTGATTTGGCTTCCTTCGAATCTTTACCGTTTAAAAACTCCGAATTAATTACTTTTCCGTTTTCATCGATTACTTCCAAAATAGGAAGATTGTACTTCTTTGCAAATGCTTTATCTCTTTCGTCGTGCGCAGGGACAGCCATTATCGCTCCTTGGGCATAACTCATCAAAACATAGTCAGATACAAAAATAGGTATTTCTTTCCCACTTATGGGATTCTTGGCGGTTATTCCCTCTATTTTAACGCCTGTTTTATCTTTATTGAGTTCTGTTCTTTGAAAATCAGATTTTTTACTCGCTTCTTGTCTGTAATTTTCAATTTCGGTTATATTTTTAATTTCATTTTTAAATTCTTCTATAATGGGATGTTCAGGCGAAATAACCATATACGTGACGCCGAAAATCGTATCAGGACGAGTAGTGTATACTTTAAGATTTTTTCCTACACTGGTTGAAAAATCAATTTCCGCACCTGTTGAACGTCCTATCCAATTAATTTGCTGAGCTTTCACTCTTTCGGGATAATCTACAAGTTCCAGGTCATCTATGAGTCTTTGTGCGTACTCCGTAATCTTGAGCATCCACTGAGATTTTACTTTATGTATGACTTCACTTCCGCACCGCTCACAAACTCCATTTACAACCTCTTCGTTAGCTAAAACACATTTACATGATGTACACCAGTTTACGGTTGCTTCGCTCTTATACGCCAAACCTTTTTTAAACATCTGCAAAAATATCCACTGAGTCCACTTATAATACGAAGAATTGGTCGTATCTATCTCTCGACTCCAATCAAAAGAAAGTCCCAATGCTTGCAGTTGACTTTTAAATCTTGATATATTTTTTTCAGTTACAATTCTTGGATGAATTTTGTTTTTTATTGCATAATTTTCAGTAGGAAGTCCGAAAGCATCCCAACCCATTGGATAAAGGACGTTATAACCTTGCATTCTTTTTTTTCGTGCCACAATGTCAAGTGCAGTGTAACTTCTGGGGTGACCGACATGCAAACCTTGACCCGAGGGATAAGGAAATTCTACAAGTGCGTAAAATTTAGGTTTATCATACTCATTTTTTGCATGAAAAGCAGAGCTTTCATCCCAGATTTTTTGCCACTTTTTTTCTATATTCTCAGGAGCATATTTTTCAAAAATTTTTTTCACGATTCATCACTCCATTCATTTAATTTTATTTCCAAAGTTCTTCTAAATCATAAAGTTCTCTCGCTTCTTGGGAAAATATGTGCACTATCACATCTTTGTAGTCGAGTGCTATCCATGAATTAGACATCTTTCTTTCAAAATTCAAAGGGACAATTCCCTCTTCCGACAATTTAGCTTCCACTTCTCCTGCCAAAGCTTTCACATGCGTACTGCTTGTACCGGTAACAAGTACAAAATAATCTGCAAGAGTTGTTTTTTCTCCTACATATATTATCTCGGAATCTATTCCTTTTTTATCGTCAAGTATTTTTTTTATTTTATCTGCAAGTTCTTGTGAACCCATATTTAACCCATCCTCGTAATTAATTCATTGTAAAGTTCCACTGTATTTATACTTATACTCTGATTATTATTTACACATTTTTTAATTGCATAAATCAATTTTATAAGTACGGCTTCGTCGATATTTTTGAATGCCAAATTACGAACTTTCTCCACGTTTAGCCAATCTCTTTCCACGGAGACATAATCAGCCGTAAATATTATTTTTTCAAACAAAGTCATGTTTTTTCTGCCCGTAGTATGATATCTTACGGCATTTAATATATCGATATCTGTTATATTGTATTTTTCTTTTAGTAAAAACGATGCTGCAGGACCATGTAAAATTTTAATAGAATTAATTTTACCTGAAGTCTCAAAATATCCGTTATTTTTCAATATCGAAATATTTTCTTCATCTGATTTTTCTTTACATATGTCATGTAAGAGTCCTGCTAACTTAGCTTTTTCGGAATCAATTCCATAATTTTTTGCCAATTCTTCCGCCATTAACGAAACATTTACGCAATGTTCAAACCGTTTCGGCGAGAGAATTTTTCTAAGTTCATTTTTATAATATTCGTAACTCTGCATTAATTTTTGGATTCCTCGCTTTCAAAAATTGCCTCAACAAATTCTTTTGCATTAAACGGCCGCAAATCTTCGATTCCTTCGCCAACTCCTATAAACTTTACGGGCACTCCGAGCTTTTTCTTTATGGAAAGAACTATTCCGCCTCTGGCAGTGCCATCAAGTTTAGTTAAAATTATTCCTGTAATATCAAGTGATTTTCCAAATTCTACAGCCTGGTTAAGACCATTTTGTCCGGTAGAAGCATCCAAAACAAGCAATATTTCCTTTGAAGAATCAGGTAATTCTCTTGAAATAATTCTATTTATTTTTTCAAGTTCTCCCATTAAACTTTTCTTGTTGTGAAGTCTCCCCGCAGTATCACATATGACTACATCGATATTCTTTGATTTTGCGGAGGATATAGCATCAAAAACTACTGCAGCAGGATCTGAACCCTCAGGCTGTTTAACTATTGGACAATTTGCTCTTTTTGCCCAAATGTCCAACTGTTCTGCCGCTGCTGCTCTGAAAGTATCGGCTGCAGCCAAAAGAACTGTTTTTCTTTCAGATTTAAGATTATTCGCAAGCTTACCGATTGTTGTGGTTTTTCCAACTCCATTAACTCCCAAAACCAAGATTACTGCCGGAGTTTTTGAAATTTCAAGACTGTTTTCACAATCGAGCATTTCCGTCATAATATCTTTAAGTGCCTGAGTGATTTCAGAGGGTTCTTTCAAACCCCGTTTTTTAATTTCAGCTCTCAGCTTATCGCACAATTCTTCCGAAGTTTCTACTCCTATATCGCTCGCAATCATTATTTCTTCAAGTTCTTCAAAAAACTCTTCGTCTATTTTCGTAAACGAATTAACTATCAAACTTATTTTACCGGAAATATTATCACGAGTCTTTTTTAAACCGTTTTTTATTTTTTCGAAAAATCCCATCAGCTTTCCTCCCCGTTAAAATCGATACCCCATCAAAGCCAACGCTTCCCGTGCGGCATGCTGCTCTGCTTCTTTCTTACTTTTTCCCGTTCCGACTCCTACTCTGTTGTTATTTATCCTGGCTTCCATTGTAAAACGTTTATCATGGTCAGGACCGCTCTCCTTAACCATAACATACTCTATAGTTTCTTCCGGATTTCTTTGAACAACTTCCTGAAGAATCGTTTTATAATCCTGAATTTCAGATATTATGGGATGTTTGACTGCCGGAACTATAAAACGCAAAATAAATTCAGAAACTTCTTCAAATCCTCCCGAATCAAGATATATCGCAGCACACAAAGCCTCAAAAATATCCGCCAAAATAGAAGGCCGTTCCTGTCCGTTACAATGGCTCTCTCCACGGCTGAGCTTTACATATTTACTTATCTCAAGCTCTTTTGAAAAAATACACAATTGCTTCTCACAAACAAGCGAAGCTCTGAGTTTCGTCAAGTCTCCCTCGGGATACTGAGGAAAATTTTTAAAAATATAATCCGAAGTAACAACTCCGAGTATCGAATCTCCCAAAAACTCCAATCTTTCATAGCTCGAAAGCTTTCCGCCAGACTCATTGGCATAAGAAGAATGTGTAAGTGCTATTTTTAAGAATTTTTTATTTTTAAAAGTATATCCTATCTTTTTTTCCAACTCTGTCATTTCTGCTATCCTCCTCGCTCGTTTCAAAATTACTTATTCTGCTGATTCAGTTTTTTGTTTCTCTTTTTTCAATGATTCTGTTATCAGTTTTACAACATTCCTTTTTGAATACTCCGCTGCAAGACGTATCGCATTTTTAAATGTTTTTGCATCAGAATTTCCATGCGCTTTAAATACTGATTTTGAAATTCCTATAAGTGGTGCTCCTCCGTACTCTTTATAATCCATATGTTTTTTCATCTCAAGAATATCGGATTTTATTATGGAAGCAGCTATTTTATTTTTAAAATCTTTTGTGAGAATTTCTTTGAATTTACCGAAAAGAGCTTTAGCCATTCCTTCATAAAATTTCAAAATTACATTTCCCGTAAATCCGTCTGTTACGACAACATCAGCTATATCTTCGGGGATATCTCTTGCTTCGATATTTCCTATAAAGTTTATGTCGGTATCTTTTAAAAGATTAAAAGCTTCAAAAAGAGTTTCTCCTCCTTTTGTACTTTCAGTTCCGATGTTCACAAGCCCAACTCGTGGATTTGCAACTGTCATTATGTTCTTCATATAAATCGAACCCATTATTCCAAACTGTCTTAGCATTTCAGGACGGCATTCTATATTCGCACCACTGTCGATAAGCATAAAAAATCCGTTACTCTTCGGTATAACCGGAGCAAAAGCACACCGTTTTACCCCTTTTATCCTTTTGACTATCAAAGTTGCTCCTACACACAAAGCTCCACTATTTCCGGCAGACACAAATGCATCTCCTTTATTCTCCGAAAGAAGCCTCAATCCTTGCGCCATGGAGGAATTTATTTTGGATTTCATTATTTCAGTAGGGTGATCTTCCATGAATATTACGTCAGGTGCATGCTCTATACTCATATTTTCAAGCGAAATTTTATTTTTCTCAGCAACACTTTTTATCTTCGATTCGTCACCGACCAAAATTATTTCATATCCTAATTCATCACATGCCATCCTTGACGCCTTTATTATCTCCAAAGGAGCATTATCTCCTCCGAATGCATCAACTATTATCTTCATTGTTGTCCTCCTCTGTTAGCACTTATGCCATTTATATAACTTACGGAACGCTTTGCAAATTCATTATACCTCATTTTCTTGTCTTTGATAACCTCATTTAACGGAGAAATTATACCAAAATTTGCTCCCATAGGTTGAAAATCAATTATACTTTCATCACTTACATATTTTGAAAGAGCTCCCATAACTGTGATTTTAGGCATATAAAATGAGGGCTTATTTAATATTCTGTTGGCGGCATTTATACCTGCTATTAGTCCTGAAGAAACCGATTCCATGTATCCTTCGACACCTGTTATTTGGCCCGCAAAAAATAAATTTTTATTTTTTCTCATACTGTAATCTGCATTCAAAAGCCGTGGTGAATCTATAAAAGTATTACGATGCATTACTCCGTATCTTATTATTTCTAAATTTTTAAGCGCAGGTACTTTAGAAAATACTCTTTTTTGTTCTCCAAACTTTAAATTTGTCTGGAATCCTACCATGTTATAGAGCGTACCCTCAGAATTTTCCTTACGAAGTTGAATAACAGCGAACGGACGCTTCCCTGTTTCTGGAACACGCAATCCTACAGGTTTCATAGGTCCAAACCGAAGAGTGTCAAATCCTCTTTTTGCCATAACTTCTATCGGCATACAACCTTCATAAACTTTAGGATCCGCAATATCAAATCCATGAATTGGGGCACGTTCAGCTGAAATTAGTGCTTCATAAAATTCATGATATTCTTCTTCAGTTAAAGGACAGTTGAGATAATCGCTTCCATCACCCTTATCGTAGCGAGATTGAAAAAAAGCTTTGGTCATATCTATACTTTCTGAAGTTAAGATAGGGGCAGCAGCATCAAAAAAACTTAACTCACCGGAACAAAGTTCCGAGATGTTCTTGGAAATACTCTCCGAAGCAAGCGGGCCTACCGCTACTACCGTAACACCTTCTTGCGGAATTTTTTCAATTTCTTCGGAAACAAAGTTGATAAGAGGATGATTTATTATCTTTTCAGTAACTGCATATGAAAATTTTTCACGATCTACCGCCAAAGCCCCACCTGCGGGCACACGGCACTTATCAGCGCATTCCACTACGAGTGAATTTAACATTCTTAGTTCTTCTTTTAAAAGTCCTGCTGCACTATCAATTCTATCGGCCTTAAATGAGTTGGAACACACCAATTCACACAAATTTTTATTTTTGTGTGCTGGCGAAAATTTAGATGGCTTCATATCATACAAATTAACTTTTATACCCTTTTGAGCAACTTGCCATGCGGTTTCACATCCTGCAAGACCTGCTCCTATTACATTTACTAAATTGTTCATTAATTTCTCCTATTAATATTGACTTTTTATGCAAATGATATATAATATTGACATTGTTTAATTTATTTTATAGAAAAGAGGAATCGATTATGGAAAATAAAAAAATTTCAACCCAAATGTCTGAAGCAGAACTTCAAAAAGCAATCGATCAGATACCGCAAGAATATGTCCAAGAAGCTATGGCTCATATACCGGAAGAAGATATTGAAAAAATTTCTCAAATGAAAGAAATAAACATAGAAAATCTTGAAAAATTATCAGCAGGATTGAGCCATAAAACAAAAGACTTTTTGAAATTTCTCGGGGCAAGTGCAGCAATCACATCTATAGGAATAGGCGGCGGCTACTTGATAGGAAGAAAAGTAGGAAAAAAAGAAGGAAGAAAAGAAGGATTCGACGTAGGATACACCAGAGGGAGAGACGATGGGTACTTCAGAGGATTTTGTCGAGGGGAAGAAATAACGCTTGAAGGGGCACACCAAAAAATGCTTAGACTAATCCAAAAAAATCCTGACAGTGATCATGCCGTGGCTGCAATAATAGCCTGGTTCTCAAAACATGGTGCAAATGGCTAAACCCACATATACAAGACTGAGAATCTGATTTCATACGGTACCAACCCGAAAACTAAAATTTATATAATAAAATTACTTACACTTAAAACTATAAAAAAATTCAAAAATTTTAAACGTGTGAAAAAAGATTCATAATCAAAACTTTTTTACAAACAAAACCGAGGGAGCTGTGTTAAAAAGCATCAGTTCCCTGTTTTTTCATATCCGCATTCTTTATCGGAACAATAAATTTTTGGATTTTTTGTATTTTTCTTAAATAAAATTTTTCCGCACTGAGGACATTTTTCTTGCGTAGGTTCATCCCATGAAACAAAATCACACTGAGGATAATTGGTACAACCGTAAAAAATTCTTCCTCTTTTACTTTTGCGTTTAATAACACTTCCTCCGCATTTCGGACAGCTTACTCCTATTTCATCAACAATCTTTTTTATATTTTTACACTCGGGATATCCGGAACATGCAATAAATCGTCCGAATCTTCCATGCTTTACTACCATGGGTTTACCGCATTTATCGCAAATCTCATCTGTCTTATCTTCTTCGAGCGTAATTTTTACATCTTTCATATCTTTCTTAGCTTTTTCAAGTGTTTTCGCAAAATCACCATAAAAGTCTGTTAATGTTTGAGTCCAGTTATTTTTTCCTTCTTCAATTGAATCCAAGTCGCTTTCCATCTGAGCAGTAAATTTTAAATTTACGATTTTTGGAAAACGTTCTTTCATAAGTTTTGTAACTACTTCACCTAATTCTGTAGGTTTAAGTGTTTTTCCTTCTCGTTTCACATACTCCCTTGAAGTAATTGTAGAAATAATTGATGCATATGTCGAAGGTCTGCCTATTCCATACTCTTCCAAAGCTTTGATAAGTGAAGCCTCGGTATATCTTGCAGGAGGTTCGGTAAAATGCTGTGAAGCATCCATACTTTTTAATTTGAGAGGCATTTTTTCGGCAAGTTCAGGCAAAGCCTTAGCTTTTTCCTGCTCCGTATCTTTGCCTTCGGTATATAAAATAGTAAATCCATCAAAATCAACGGTATATCCTGATGCTTTAAATATATAACCAGGAATAAATTCAGACGAAGAATCTGTTTTGTCCTTAGAAACTGCTATTATGTCCGCTTGAGTTGTACTTTGAACGCAAACAGACATTTGACTCGCAATAAATCTTTCCCAAATCAATTTATAAACTTTGAATTGGTCACTGCTAAGACTGTTTTTTACTCGTTCCGGAGTCATATCAGGCATCGTTGGACGAATAGCTTCGTGCCCGTCTTGAGCTCCGGCTTTGGTCTTGAACTTTCTTTCTTTTTCCGGAAGATATTTTTTCCCCCATTTACCAAGAATATATTCTCGAGCTCCCGTCAATGCATCATCCGAAACACGCAGAGAATCTGTTCTCATATAAGTAATCAAACCGATTGCTCCCATATTTTCAACTTCAATTCCCTCATAAAGCTCTTGCGCAGCTCTCATTGTTCGTTTAGCCTGAAATCCCAATTTTCGAGAAGCCTCCTGCTGCAGTGTAGAAGTTATAAACGGAGGAGCAGGATTTTTTCTGCGTTTACCTTTTTTCACCTTAAATACTTCGTATTCGCAATCCTCAAGCTCTTTGAGTATTTTATCAGACTGTTCTTTATTTTTTATTTCAATCTTTTCTTTTTGAGTTCCGTAAAACGATGCATTAAAAGATCTTCTGGAAGCTTTGGGAATAAATTGTGCATCAATGGACCAATATTCCTGTGGAACAAATTTTCTTATATCTTCTTCTCTGTCGGCAATAATTCTAAGAGCTACGGACTGTACACGTCCCCCGGAAAGGCCTTTATGAATTTTCTGCGATAAAAACGGACTGAGTTTATAACCTACAAGTCTATCCAAAATTCTTCTTGCTTGCTGTGCATCAACCAAATCAATATCAACTGTACGAGGAGATTTTATTCCAGTATCCACTCCACTTTTTGTTATTTCATTGAAAGTAATTCTGTTTTTATTATCCAAATCAAGTCCCAAAATATAAGCCAAATGCCATGAAATGGCTTCTCCTTCACGATCAGGGTCCGTCGCCAGAAGAATATTGTCAAATTTTTCAGCTTTCTTTTTAAGCTCTTCAACGAATTCTTTCTTACCTTTTATAATTTCATACTTAGGAGAAAAATTTTTCTTTATATCTACTCCGAGTCTTTTTTCGGGCAAATCTCTGACGTGTCCCATTGAAGCCACCACATCATAACCTTTACCCAAATATTTTTTTATTGTTTTTGCCTTAGCCGGCGATTCAACTATTACTAAATTTTTCATAACATTATCCATCCATAATAAAAAGTGTCAGAGTAATTATATACTACAAATTAAAAAGTAAATACACTGTTATTTAAATATTTATTTTATAAATTCCTCCGGTACAAGCTTCTATTAATCCTAAAAGCTCCAGTTCGGTAAGCTTCGGAAGAAGATTTTTAATGGAAATTTCACATTCTCGACTTATATCATCTATGTGCATATCACCTTTTTTTAAAAGATTGTAAATTTTTTGACATTCCAAAGATAAATTTTGCGTAAGGCTTGTCTTTTTATTTGATTTTTTATTCTCACACGATTCATTAAATGCTTTTTTGAAATAATTTTTCCATATATTCCCACTTGAATAATCATGTTCATTTTCAACTTGTGAAGTATTTTGAGTATCGTCTTTATATAATTCTTCTTCCAAAATATCCTTTTTACGTATAAGTTTCAAATTAAATTCTTTTAAATCGTTACTCTTAACCGACAAACTTTTTTTATGAGCAGCATTATATTCATTACTTTTTTCTGCAAATTCAGAATTAAAATTTTTGTGTCTCGAAAAAACACCGTCTTTATTCGGAAATTTTTCTTTCAAGTTTCCAACATATTTATCATCAACTTTTTCATAACCTATTTTCGAATTTATTTTGTTAGTATCTAAGTTACTAAAGTTTCTCCCTCTATACTCAACCAAAATATCTTCTGCACATGTTACAACGTTAGCTCCGTCTTGAATTAAACGCAAAGCTCCTCCGGCTACGGGACTCATTTTATTAACCGGAACAACAAATACATCACGATTCTGTTCATTTGCCAAATTAGCTGTTATGAGTGAACCACTTTTTTCTCCTGCTTCAATCACAAGTGTTCCCACAGTTAAACCTGAAATTATTCTGTTACGCATTGGAAAAGTATAAGCCGAGCCCGGAAAATCCGGAGGATATTCGGAAATAACTGCTCCGTTTTCCGAAATTCTTTTTCTTAGATCAGAATTTTTCAAAAGATACGGATAATTGATTCCACATCCCAATACCGCAACTGTCTTACCTCCTGCAATCAACGCACCTTTATGTGCTTCAGAATCTATGCCTATTGCACCTCCGCTTACAACCATCACACCTCTTTGAGCCAAATCTTTTGAAATGTCAAAAGCCATCTCTTTTCCATACTGCGTCGCAGAACGTGTACCCACTATGGATATACCAAAAGCGGAATTTAAACACTTTTTATCGCCTCTGACATACAGAACACACGGAGGATTTGGGATCTCTCTTAAAAGTTTCGGATAAAATTCACTGTCGGGAGTCAGTATATCATAATTCAAATTATTGCATTTTTCTATTATTTTTTCTGCCGCACTCAAAGTATTCATTTTAAGATTTTCAATTTCTCGATTTGTAAAACATCCACAAAGCCGCCATTCCTTTTCACCTGCATTATAAAAATCTTTTATATTATTGTAGATAAGACGAACGGTTCTGACTTTATGACTGCCGTGCTTAAGAGAATTTTGAAGCCATATCCAATATTTATCCATGTATATGCTCTCCTCGATTCATTATTTCCCATATTGAGATTCCTGCGGCAACTGCCACGTTTAACGATTCTGCATCTTTGCTCATCGGAATGGTTATTCTTCCAAAACATGCTTTTATTGCTCCTTGAGTCAGACCGTTGCCTTCATTACCGAGTATAATTCCACATTTACCGCTAAATTCTATTTTACCGACTATATCGGAATCATTGTGGGGAACCGTAGCATATACCTTAAAACCGTTATTCTGAAGATTCTTTACAATTTGAGAAGTATCTTCGAAAAAGAATATATTTAATCTAAAAACAGCACCCATACTTCCACGCAAAACTTTCGGATTAAACACATCACATCCCGACGAAGAAACAGCTACATTTTTTATTCCAAAAGCATCGCATGTCCGCAATATGCTGCCTAAATTTGAAGGATTTTGAATATTTTCGAGCAAAACTATTCTATCAAACTCACTTCTGAATACCCCTGTATCATGCGGTAATTCACAAATACAAAAAATACCTTGCGGAGTATCTGTATCTGATATCAATTTCGATATTTTTTCGCTTATTAAAAAATTTTTTTCCGATGTTTCTTTAATTTTCTTTACCAAATCATAAGATTTTTCTAAACATTTCTGTGTATAAAAAACTTCAAGTATTCTACTACCACTTTTAAGAACTTCCTGACACATCCTTGTTCCTTCAACTAAGAAACAATTTTCTTCTTTTCTCGATTTGGATGATGACAATATTTTTACCGCTCTTTTTATATGTAAATTGTCTTTGCTCGTTATTTCAAAATTCATTAATAAAAATCCTTTTCTGTAAAAAATTTACGTCCGGAATAAATCCGGGCGTAACTCTATAATTTTAAAAACTATTTAACTTGTTCCACGAGCTTGGCAAATCCTTGAGCATCTGCAATTGCAATTTCTGAAAGCATTTTTCTGTTCAAGTTTATTCCGGATTTTTTAAGTCCGTTCATAAAAGTTGAATAATTAATACCGTTCATACGGCAAGCTGCTGAAATTCTGGTAATCCAAAGTCTTCTGAAGTCACGCTTCTTTTGACGACGACCTATGTAAGCGTAATTTCCTGATTTCATTACGGCTTGTTTAGCCATTTTAAAATGCTTACTTTTCGCTCCCCAATATCCTTTTGCAAGTTTTAAAACTTTTTTTCTTCTATTTCTCGTTGTAACTGCGCCTTTTACACGTGCCATTGTATTTACCTCCAGTTAGTGGTTTCTTTAAAATTCAATAATTTTGAATAAACTATTCCGTGCAAAAATATTTATCCAGATTTTTATAATAAATTTAAACTATTCTCTATCTATTCATCACTTTATTAAAATTTGTAAGGCATTAAATTCTTAAGCTGCATTGTGTTGCTTTTATCCACAACAGCTATGCTTCTTAAATTTCTTTTTCTTTTTCTGGTTTTTTTATTTAAGATATGGCTCTTATTTGCATGAGCTCTTAATACTTTACCTGATGCTGTTACTTTAAAACGTTTTTTTGCTCCACTGTGAGTTTTTACTTTGTACATAATCTAAGGAAACACAACTTAAAAAACTTTAATTAAAGTCGTCGTTTCCACTTCACTACCTTTCTCTAAAAAATTTCCAATTCCAAAACAATCTCTAAAAATCTGATTCGAAACACCCTTACGCCGAAATACTTCTATTCAGATTTATCTTGCTTTTTGTCTGAATTTTTTTGTTTTGAATTCTGTGATTTAGAACTTAAGTTCGGTGCAAGAAACATAAGCATATTTTTTCCTTCAAGTTTTGCTGCTTTTTCGACGTACATAAACTCCGAACAAGCCAAAGCAAATCTATTCATAATATCATAACCTAATGATGTACGACCGTTTTCTCTACCTCTAAATCTCAGAGAAACCTTTACCTTATTACCACCTTCGGCAAATCTACGTGCATGACCAACCTTAGTATCAAAATCATGAGTATCAATATTTAAAGAAAGTCTTATTTCTTTTACTTCAGTGATTCTTTGATTTTTTTTGGATTCTTTTTCTTTCTTGGCAAGTTCATATTTATACTTACCGTAATCCATTATCTTACATACAGGCGGTACAGCCTTTCCTGCGATTTTTACAAGGTCAAGACTTGCTAACACAGCCATATCCTTCGCCTTACGTATCGGAACAATTCCTACTTGCGTGCCATCGGCTCCGATAAGCCTCACTTCTGCATCTTTTATCTCACCGTTAATCTGAAGTTCTTTGTTGCTAATATCTAAGCACCTCCGTAAAAATATTCAAACGAAAAAATATTGTATGAATCAAATTTGCGACTCATACAATAAATTATTCATCAACGCTTCAAACGTTAACTTCAAAACTATTGACCTTTGCAGACTTAATCCCAAAGGTGAGAACAAATTTGCTCCACTTAATTTTCATAGTTCATTCTAACCCATTTAAACGGCTATGTCAATAGTATTTTTGACATTCACCTATTTAACTTTTATAAATTTGAATTTTTGAGCTTTACTTCCATTCGGATCCCAACACCTTATATTTGTTCCGGATTTTGAATTTGCCGAATCTACATCCGCACAAAGATTATTGCAAGCTGGATTAATATAAAAATATCCCTTTCCTACAGGAACCAAATACCACTTTTGAGCCGATGAACCATTTTTTTCGTACTGCCATATGTTCGTTCCACAGCTCTTTCCTGCCCCCCACACGTCAATTCTTTTGTGCGAACAAAGCGGTTCAATAGTGTAAGTTCCGTCACTTTGCACACGTATACTGAATTTTTGTGCATCTGTTCCGTTTGCTTTCCACAGTCTGAGATTCGCCCCATTTTCGTTTGATGCAGAATCTATATCCCACACTTTTCCTTTTTCCAAAGCACTTTCAATAACATACGTTCCGTTATTTATTTCAACTTTTTCATAAGGAGTCGGTTTCGGAAATAATCTCTCCATTACGATTTTCGCATATGCATAATTATCATCTGAATAATTGATATTTGCACTGGCATTTATACAAAAAAGCGGAACATTGAAATTTGCATACGCTACGCTTATAAGGTCGGTATAACCTATTTTCAATTTTTTAACTTTCCTCTTGTGTTTGTTAAGCATATAGAAACTATAAAATGTTTGGTGTTGCAATGCTTTGTTATTTCGCTTTTCGGCATTTAAACAAGAATCTGCGTATTCGTAATTATTCTTAACTGCATCGTATGTTTCTTTAAGTTCATCGAGATTTTCTCCCAAAGCATTGTGGGGACAGTGCCATAAAGATTCCGACGGTACAAAAATATTCTTACCCAAAATTTTATAAAGCAGCATGAAACTTGACATTCTTTGATAATGAAATGAACTGGCTAAATGTGCATTTTGATGTGCTACAATTTTTTTATAATGTTTATATTCATCGTTAATTGTATCATATTTATTGTTGTTTAATCCCAGGTTATAAATAACGTAGGGTACAACCTTGTTGTTATTGACGTAGAAAAAATCAGATTTTTTAATCGATTTTCCTATAAAGAAATCGTCATTCATATATATAAAATTATTTGTTACCCCAAATTTTTTAAGTTTCCATAAATTAAATTCAATAGTAATTGAAGAAGAACTTTTAAAGCCCAATAAATCTTCATCCTTGATATACGATATTTTATCACTTATTAAATCCTTGTCCTTAAAATATTTAACTTTATCATTGGGCGTAATAATATGTATTTTTCGAATCCAAGGTATGTTTTTCAAAATTGAGCGTACCGAATATTTCAACTCATCGTTGTCTTCTTCTTTCTTTATGCGTGATTTTCTATCTTTTTGAAGCTTAGGGTCAGTCAAATCTACATAGGTCATAACCACATCAATCGGCTCTCTTTCAAGTTGTTCCGCACTTGAATCTGCAGAACACATACTCGGAAAAGAAAAAATTACAAGGAAAAAATATACTGCAATTATAAGAAATGATTTATTTTTAAAATTAATCTGCTTCATAATTCAGATTTAACCCTCCCTATATCCGGATATTTTTTACATATTTCATCAAAAAACCCTGTTTTCTTTGCATAACTGAACCATTCTTTTGCGTACGCCGCATTAGGATGCCACCACGGTTTACATACATAATGAATTAATGTCCGATTGTGGAAAGCACGTTTAAGTTCTTCAGCAGAATAGCTGTGAGTGAAACACTTGACCCAACCTTCTTCTTGTTCCGAATAATTAAACATTCCATATTCAGGCGGAAGTTCTCCGATTTTTCCTCGACACACATAATTTATTACAGTTTGGTCGTGTTGATTTAACCTGTCATTATTTTTGCTTATGAATTCTTTAAATTTTTGAACAATCTTATCTTTACGCATACTTTTTAGATTCATTAACATTACCCCGGAACATATGTATTTATCACAATTTATACCAAATTTTTTCAATCTGTCACGATTATCATCTAAAAATCCTCTACAATAAAGGTTATCAACTTTCAAATCATACATCTTTTGCAAATTTTTACCTTTAGATACAAGTGTGTCTCCGTCTAAGTATATAATTTTATCAATATTCGGTAATTTTTCGGGTAGAGATAAACGGTAATACGCCGGAGTTGTGATATGACCTTTATCGTTTGCCTTGTTGTATTCTTGTCCCATATTTATAAATTTTATTTTACATCTCCTATACTTTTTAGCAAGCGACATAATTTTTTCCTTATTTTGTTTACTGAATTTAGGAGCATGCATAATGTAAAAATCATAACTGATAGTTTCTGAAGCATTTTCCATTATGGAAGTCATCGATACAATGGTAGGATAAGTATAACCATCGTCAAGTGACATAGCTATAGGGATTGCGGGCTTGGCTTGTTTGATATTAATATCATTATTTGCTAATGCTTCAGTATAAGAAATTTTAGCTATTAAGCATATTAACGAAAGTACAAAAATTAATTTTAATCCAAAATTTTTACAATTTTGAAATTTCATTTATAAATTCCTCCATTTTAAAACAATTTATAGTAAGTATATTATAAAAAAATTACTTAAATGTAAATCGACATTTCATAATTTGTTTTATTGCATTAAAAAATATATTTTATTTAGATTGTTTTTATCAAAATAAACACATAAAACATTTTAGCTTTTACATGACAAGAAAATATTATTTACAAATTTATCGAATAATATAAATTTTTCAACCAAAAATATACCTAAATTTAATCTTTATCTATTTCTACTATCAATTTAAATTGTTTTTAAAAAATCGAGCCTGTGAATCAATCACAAGCTCAATAAGATTTTGTATTATTCTATCTTCCTAATTTGGTAAAATCGAACTTTTGAGCAGCAGTACCGTTTGGACTCCAACACTGAATTGCAGTACCGTTATCGCTTTTGGATTGGCATACATCCATATTCAGTCCATTATATGCGGATACAATACTGTAATTACCTTGGCCTCGGGAGAATATGTGCCATTTATCACAAAGATTATTCTTGGGTGAACTTTGACATAATTGAACTCCTTGTTTTTTAGAGTTGTCAGGAACAGTCAGTCGATGACCCGAGCAAGCTGCAGTAATAGTGTAATATCCGTCTTTATCGTAAGTTACTCGGAATTTTTGAGCATTTGTATTATTTTTGTTCCAAAGTTGAACTTTTGCTCCTTCGGCTCGGCTGGATTTAGTAACATCTACTGCTTTATTTTTATTAAAAGATGGAGAAATTACGTACATTCCGTCAGAGATCAAATATTTTTCTTTTATTTCATTGAAATAATCAGTTTTTTCTGCATATTTCCACCACATCGTAGTTTTGCTTGAAAAATTTCTCCAAGGTTTATCCACACAGTGAATTAATGATGGGTGAGAAATTGCATTCTCCAATTCTTTCATTGTATATTTTTCGGGAGATTTCAACTTGCTAAAGTAATTTTCAAGCATCGATCTATGCGAACAAGTTGAGAACAGCGCAAATTTAGCGGGTAAAGCTCCTATTTTATCTAAACACACAGAATTAATAACTGTTTGATCATGTTGAAATAATTTGTCGTTGTATTTTTCAATAAAATTGGAAAATTTTTCAACAATATTATCTTTACGTAATTCTTTTAAGTTGGCAACCATTACTCCGTCACAAATATAATGGTCGGTAAACAAACCAAAGTTATCGAATAGATGTTTATCCCAATTGTAATCTAAAAGTGCTTTGTAGTAATGTCCTTCAACATCTACACTATACATTTCCGATAAATCATCTGTAACCAGTGTATCGCCGTCCATCCAAATTATTTTATCTTTATTCGGCAAAATATCCGAAAGCATAAGTCTGTAATAGGCCGGAGTTGTAATTCGAGAATCTTGATATGCAGACTTATAAGCGTCTTTCATATCTATCAAATTCACTTCACAATTAGCACTGTATTTATTTTGAAAAGATGTAAAGATATTTTTTGATTTTTCACTCAAACCTGAAGGATGCATAAGTTGAAACTCATATTTTATCTTTGGGTTAGAATTTTCCATTACAGAGGTCATAGCGACTAATGTCGGATAAACATAATTTTCATCAAATGCCATAGCAATAGGAATTTCAGTTACAGGTTTAGTAGGAGGTAAAATTTTGTCAATATCTATGTCTTGAAGTTTGTATAGGTAAAGATACTTATCACGCAAATTGCCCGGTTCATTAGATTCTTTAATTTTTTCTATACATTCCGGAAAATTAAACGGTTTTTCGCACAAGTTCAGAGGTCGAAAATCTCCCTCTTTTATATCCCAGTTTTCTAAAGTCCAGGGATAATTTGTAACTAAAAGATAAGTTGAACCACTGTCTTTAAAACTTTTAACAGCTTTTTTTGCATCCTCATATGATAAATGTTGCAAACAGTCTCTGCAAATAATCATATCGCTTTTGGGAAGTTTGTCCTTGATAATGTTCAATTCACGAAACTGCGTATTATCGTTTTTGTATTTTTTATTATTTTCTTCAATTATTTTCGGAACAATATCAACTCCGACATATGTAATACCATCTTTTTTGACGTTTTTCATCCAATTATAATCACCGCATGGAGCGTCAAGAACTGATTTAATGTTATATTTTTCCCAAATTTTAGGTAATTCTTTTCTGATATTTTCTGTGCTGTCCATTTGAGAACCGGGTCCGGATTTTGATTCGTTACTTTTCCAGTAATTAGAATCATAAATTTTTTCAAAAGTTTCTTTACTGTTTAATTTTTTACCAAACAAATAATTATCGGAAGAAGATTTTGGAGCATAATTGAGTTCTCTTGCAATTCTCAGTCTTTCATTAATGTGATGCTTAATAAATTTTTTAAACTTTCTGTTTTCCGGATCTTCTTCACAAATTTTTTTCAAAAATGAACTAATTTTAGATGCGTTAGTTTGTGCAAAACAGGTCGCTAAAGGGCAGGCGAGCATAGACAATCCTAAGACAAAACATGTGGATTTGCGTGCTAAAAAATTTAAAGCCTTTTTCATTAAAAATAATACCTCCTAAAAAATTATATATGTAAAATAGCATATGTAAATTATATCTATAAAAAATTTTTTATCAATACCAAAAATAATATAACAACTTTAATAATATTTACTAATGGACAAACTCCAAAAAATAAAGCATATAATTTGGTAACTCATTTCTAAAACCTAAACTTAGCATAATCACACGCATCAAAGATACTTCTGTCCTAAATACAGTTCTGGTATTGATGAAAAATTTATTAATACTTTTTCGTAGCACAATAAACATCCACCCGCACAGCGGGTGGTATTTCCTTTTCGGGCATAACCCTAATATTACCGGCAAGCCACAAGTAATTTGTTGACCTGACAGACATGCATTTGTTACTTGCTACCCTTTAAAAAGGTCTCTTGGATCATAAATACTCAATTGATCACTTTCAATATTTACTCTTAATTGATTCTTTATATAATCCTTTATTGTTTTTGTGTTTTTTCCTGCCGTGTCCACATAATAACCTTTGCACCAAAATTCTCTATTTCTATATGTAGATTTCATATTTCAAAATTTTTGAAATATCATATTGGGTAATATACTTAAAAGTAAATATATGATCCGGTCATACTTCCCCATCTATTATTTCTAATCCTTTCCACTGGCATAGTGTTCTTATCGCTTCTCTTATCTCTAATTAATTTCTCCCCATAAAATACTTTGTTATAATACTTCGATGCAAACATCACATGATGTTTATAACTTCATTTCGTGTGCGCTAAACTATTTTTATAATTAGTTTTAATGCTCTCATAATATGTTTTGGTTGTAACTAATAGGCTATTTCCTTATTCTAACTACATTAGGAGTTTATTTTCTTCTTCACTGCTTAAGTTTTTTGAACCATGCAACTATCGTGTGATTTTCTATATACAAGGAAAGGTCAACAACATGAAATCTTCTACGTGTCGACCTTTATTTTAATGTTGCAACATAATAATAACCTATCATATATAAGCCCGCAATGATTGATAAATCAACAGATAACTTTTTAGTTAAGCTTCCTGATTAAATAGAGAGCTTTAATCTGATTTAAATTTACTAAAATTAAATTTAGATTCTTCATCATCAGAGTCAAGATCCCATCCTGATGAAGAATTCTCCTCAGAGTCATCACCAAATGGGAAATTTTTATCAAATTGACTACCTATGTAATCAAATACCTTTTCATTTTTTGGAGACAATTCAAAATTCCCTATGTAATTTTTTCCAACAAACTTTATTTTATTAAGCCCAACATCACAAGACACATTCAAATTATAAGAGTAAGAATTATCCTGACCTGCAACAACTTCTTTCAATATTTCGACTTTATTATCTGGTTTAACCAACACTATTTTCGCCTTACCTGACTTTATATCCCCAGAAAAACATATTTCTACATCGCACTTACCTTTTATATCAGCTTCAGCTACCTCAAAGCATCCATTTAAATGCGATATATGGCTAGAAAAGGATCTTTTATCACCACTAATGTTATTAATCTGACTTATTACTGAAAAATTATCCTGAAAAGCTATTTTTGAATTATCATCATACACACTCTCATTATTAGAACATCCAAAAAGCGTAAATAACATAACAAAAGACAATAATAAACAAATCACCTTAACATACTTCACATTTAACCTTTTAATCATTTTATTTTCTCCCCACTCATTATTAAGCAAATTCAAATTTATTTTACAATAACAAATAGGTTTCCAATTAATCAATAGTAATATACTTATTTTATTACAACTTTAATCTTCCAACTATATTTCAAATTAAAAATTCGATCCTAATGCTAATTTTACAAATCATCTTATAGAATAAATTTCAAAACTCAAACCGTAATATCAGAGTCCTAAAACAGTGCATATAATCGAAACATTAGAAATAGATTTAAACAAAAAAATAAATCCAGAACACTAAACGTTTAACGAGACTCTTGATTGGTCGAGGTGACAGGACTTGAACCTGCGGCTTCTACGTCCCGAACGTAGCACTCTACCAAACTGAGCTACACCTCGAAAAATTATACTAAATGGCTGCGGAAGAAGGATTCGAACCCTCACAAACAGAGTCAGAGTCTGCTGTGCTACCGTTACACCATTCCGCAATTAACGCTTTTACATTCTATCAGTATTTATTTCGTATGTCAATCTTTAAATTTAAATTGTTTCAAAGTATAAAATTACTTAAATCATTAATTTTTATAAAACCATACAGAACATAAAATTTTTTAGATACATACCAATCAAGTTTTGTTACCTAAACAATTGTAATAATTAGCCTTAATAAAACATAAATTGTAAACATATCGGATTTGTCTTACTTTACAAATTTCCGTGTTTTGGAGGTAACATAAATTGAATGCCGTTTTAAAAAAAAGGATAGTTAATATTTTTTCGGATACTTTAGCTTATTTCGCAGTAGCAACTGCTTCGCTTTGTTTAATTTTCAGAATAAAAAATATACTTCCGTTAAACATTGATAACCTCGAAATAATGGCCGCAAAATCCATACTTCCCAGAGGGAATATAAGATTTTCTCCACCAAATTTGAATATTTCAAAAAGCAACACAAATAGTAACTTTGTTGAAGAAATAAAAAAACCTGAAGTAAAAAGCAATACTTCAGAAAAAAATTTACAATCTACCATGAGTCTTCCTCAATTCAATGACAGTAATGATGAAGAACATCATTCTTCTGACGAACCTACGCACAAAATTATAGAAAGTCAATTCAGTTCAGGAGGAACAAAATTTGAAAATTTTTATGTAAAAAATACGACCGGTCAAAACATAAACATTGGAGAAGAACTTGGCAAAAAACCAGAAATAAATATAACTAAAACAAATGAACCTCAGGTTTTAATCTTTCACACACACACTTCTGAATCTTATATGAAAAGAGATGAAGGTTTTTTTTATGACAGTTTTTACCCACGTTCACTCAATAACGAAAAAAATGTTACAAGAGTCGGTCAAGCAATAACCGATAAACTGATTGAAAATGGAATTAATACAGTACACGACGTAACTTATCATGACAGTCCAACGTACAATGGATCTTATTCAAGAGCAGCTCAAACGATTAAGAAAAATCTTGAAAAATATCCATCTATTCAAGTAGTTATAGATATCCACAGGGATAGCTTGGGTTCAAAAGAAACGGGTAAAATTAAACCTACATTCAAATATCAAAACAAAAAAGCCGCTCAATTAATGGTAATTTGCGGGTGCGATCCTGACGGTAGTGTGGGATTTCCAAACTGGGAAAAAAATCTACGACTTGGATTAAAAGTTCAAAAATACTGTGAAACTTTATTCCCGGGAATCACAAGACCTCTTAATTTTTCTAAAGTAAAATACAACGAGCATCTAACCACAGGATCATTATTAATAGAAGTTGGAAGCGATGCAAATACCCTCGAAGAAGCTGTTTATACCGGAAGTATGTTGGGTGAATCATTATCAAAATTACTCAATGATTTAAAAAAATAGGAGATTAAAAAACATGAAAAATAAACACTTTAGATATTTTATAATTTCTATGATATCAACTTTTTTCGTTTTGGCGCTTTTTACAGGCTTTACAGTAGTGGAAAAAAACGTTCAAAATACTATTTCATCAAATCCGGTACCATTTTTTTCATATACAGCAGAAAATTTCATGATTAAATCTTTAAAATTTCACTTTATGGGCAAAAATATAGTTTTTAATTTTTGACAGAAAATGATATAATTAGCTTTAAACAGACAACTTTATAAGAGGATTACAATGAGTATTACAAAGCAAAAACATCTTGATTTTTTTATAGTAAAAATAATATTTTTTATATTTATGATAATTTCGGTTTCATTCAAAGCGGTAAAAGCTCAGGAACAAAATCGTGAAATTTCGCCGCCTTCACAGAGTGAACCTTCATCTGAGCGCAAAGAAACAACTTCACAGGAAAAAACTCCTAAAAAGGTCGAAAAATCCGAACACACTAAAATTTCTGAAAAAAATAAAAATTCATCAATCAAAAAAACCAAAAAACCTGATGAAAAACCGAATTCGGAAGCAAAACAGACTGACAAACCTGAATCTGAAAATAAAAATACCGATGCGGAAACTGAAAATAAACCCCCAGAAATAAATGACTCTGAATCAAAAAAATCAACATCTAAACCAATTGAAAACAAAGAAAAAAATGAGCCTCAATCAAAACCTGAAAATGAAAACGAACCCTTTAATCTACCAAAAGTAAGTGATTCAGAAATTGACGCTGCAACATCTAAATTAATTCAGAAGCCCAAATCAAAAAGAAAAAAATTAAATATTTTTTTAACAATTTTGTCATGGTCCATGATAATTTCGGGAATTTTTATCATACTAAAAGTTATATTCGATAACCTGAAAATTCCACGTGGTTTTGACCCAAGAATAAAAATAAAACATGGTTCGAAAAAAAATAACCGAAAAAATCGATATGATCTAAATAAATTAAGTAATTAACGAACCCGAAAGGACGATACAAATGAAAAGCAGCAATATTAGTAATTTAAATAACATAAAAAAAGTTCACTTTATAGGAATCGGCGGTTCCGGTATGTTTCCGCTCGCAAAAATACTTCACTCAAAAGGTTTTACCGTTACCGGTTCCGATATTTATGAATCTGATACACTTGAAAAAGTTAAAAATCTTGGAATAAAAGTATATTTAAGTCAAAAAAAAGAAAATATCCAAAATCCTGACTTGGTAGTATTTTCTGCGGCAATAAAGGAATCTAATCCGGAAATAGTGGCGGCCAAAGAAAAAAATATTCCAATAATCGAACGAAGCGTTATGCTGGGCATAATATTCAAAGATTATAAAAATTCTGTAGCTGTGGCAGGAACCCACGGAAAAACCACAACCACTTCAATGATTACTTCCATACTTTTAGACAGCGGAAAAGATCCAACTGCCGTTATAGGAGCAACTCTTAAAAAAATAAGCGGAAACAGTTGTACGGGAAAGTCAGACATAATTGTGGGAGAAGCATGTGAGTATGTGGACAGTTTTTTGCAATTATTCCCTATGATATCTGTAATTACAAATGTAGATGCAGATCATTTGGATTATTTCGGCAATTTAGAAAATGTAAAAAAATCTTTTGGTAAATTTGCTTCTCAAACTCAAAAACTTATCGTAGCAAACGGTGATGATGAAAACACACGTGATTCAATAAAAAACACATCAGTTAGAAAAATATTCTTCGGTACCAACGATAATAATGATTATGTGGCACAAAACATCGTCTTTACCAAATTACAACAAGCGCAATTTGATGTTTTTCATAAAAATAAGAAAATATCTCATATTGAATTAACAGTTCCCGGAAAACACAATATGTATGATGCTTTAGCAGCGTTTATAGTCTGTTCAGAACTGGGAGTACCTGTGTTGGAAATCGAACACTCTTTAAAAGAATTTACAGGTGCTCATCGAAGATTTGAAATTTTAGGTCAAATGCATGGAATTACCGTAATTGATGATTTTGCCCACCACCCCACCGAAATAACTGCGACTTTAAGTGCAGCTTCCAACATGGGATTTAATCACGTTTGGGCTATATTCCAACCCCACACATATTCACGCACATTTATGCTTATGGACGATTTCGCAAAAGCTCTATCAATAGCAGACACTGCGATTGTATCAGAAATACTTCCGGTAAGAGAAGTTAACACATATGGTGTCAGTTCTGAAGATTTAACCAATAAAATTAAATCCTCAATATACATCCCAAATTTCGAGCAAATAACCGACTTTATATGCAAAAATGCCAAAAAAGGTGATTTGGTAATAACTCTCGGAGGCGGAAATGTTTACAAGTGTGCAAACATGATAAAGGAATCTCTTGAAAATACCTGATATCCGAATTTTTTCCGATTATTTAAAATATCCTTTCCCAAATTAAATATTGTGATGTATTTTTTTGAAAAATATATTATAATTAAATAGCGAATTCAATTAAGAAAGGAATTTAATTATATGGCCGTATCATTTGAAAAAAGCAATACAAAAATAAATCTTATGAAAGCTTTTGCCGGTGAAAGTCAAGCACGTAACAGATATACTATGGCTGCTTCTCAAGCAAAAAAAGAAGGACTCAACATAGTTGAAAAAGTCTTTACATTTACCGCAAATCAAGAAAAAGAACACGCTAAACTTTTTTATCAAAAGCTCTCCCCTGTTTACGGAACAAACATCAACATTGAAGGTGGATTTCCGGTTGATATTTACAATAATTCTTTGGATTTACTTAAATGCGCTCGCAATAATGAATACGAAGAATACAACGATGTTTACAGATCTTTTTCCGAAGAAGCCCGCAGTGAAGGTTTCAATGACATAGCTGCGCTTTTCAGTCAAGTAGCAGATATAGAAAAAGTTCACGCAGAAAGATTCGAAAAATTTATCGATCTCATTGAAAACGGAGAATTATTTGAATCAAGCAAAGAAGAACGTTGGATTTGTTTAAACTGCGGCTACATATACACATCAAAATCGGCTTTGGAAAATTGCCCTGTGTGCAATCATTCAAAAGGTTATCAAATGCGTCATGACTGGGTACTGATTTAGTACATTCCACTTACGCAGGATATAAATATAAAAAACAATAAGAAAGAAGATGTTTTAAATGTCAATCGAAAGAACTTACATTATGCTTAAACCTGACTGTGTAAAAAGAAAATTAATGGGTAAAGTTATTTCAAGAATAGAAAAAAAAGGTTATAAGATTTCAAACATCAAAATGATGAATTTGGATGAAAAAATTTTACGTGAACACTATGCGCATATAGCAGATCGTCCGTTTTTCCCAAATATTGTAGAATACATGACATCAGGTCCTGTAGTAGGAATGATTGTAGAGGGAGAAAACGTAGTAAAAGGTATGCGTATACTTATGGGTGCAACCAAATTTGAAGAAGCAACCGCAGGAACAATAAGAGGAGATTTCGCTATGAGCACCGGAGAAAATATTATTCACGGTTCAGATTCATGCGAAAATGGTGAGATAGAAATAAAGAGATTTTTTGGAGAAAACGCTTAATCTGAATTTTTATTTTTAATACTGCAAAAAATCAAAGCTCGGGAAATATTCCTGAGCCTTTTTAATTTTCTTTATTAAATTATCTCTTATTTATAAAATAACTTTATTTCATCTTCCGTTAAATCTCTCCACTTTCCGGGAGCTAACATACCGAGTTTTAGTACTCCTATAGAAATCCGTTTAAGACGTGCAACTTCCAATCCTACGGATTCACACATTTTTCTTATCTGCCTGTTTCTTCCCTCTTTAATGGAAATTTCTAACACCACACGATTTTTTTCTTGCACAAGCACATTTACTCGAGCAGGTTCGGTTGGTTTTCCATCTATTTCCATACCTGTACAAAGATTAGTTAACTGTTCTTCAGTCAGTTTCGGACGAACAGTAACTCTATATGTCTTCCAAATATTTTTAGACGGATGAATTAAATTATTGGCAAAATTACCATCATTCGTCATTATGAGCAAACCCTCGGAATCTTTATCCAATCTGCCTGCAGGATAAACTCTCTCTGAAATATCAGAAACTAAATCCGCAACGCATTTTCTCCCTCTTTCATCACTCATTGTAGTAACAAATCCACGTGGTTTGTTGAGCATTATGTAACGATATGACATATTTTTATTTCTCAAAATTTTATCATCAATTGTAACAGTATCTTTCTTCGGATTTACTCTGTCACCTAATTTTGCTATCTTTCCGTTGATTTTCACTCGGCCGTCCTGTATAAAAAATTCGGACTTTCTCCTCGATGCAATCGCACATTGCGATAAATATTTCTGTAACACAACAGATTCTTCCGAACTGCTTTTATTTTTTAAATTCCTTAACAAGTTTTCTCCACCTCAAGTTTATAAATTATCTCATACCGAATAACCTTCTGAAAAATTCACCTATACTCCCCCAAAAATTCTTTTTACATACCACGGTTTTTTTTATTTCAGTGTTGGAAATTATTTGATTTTCTCCGATTACTCTTCCCTCTAAGAAGTATACCACTTTTCCCACTATTTGTCCTTTTTCTATCGGTGATTTTACTGAATTAACCAACTCTACTTTACGTTCGACTTTATTTTCGTCACCTTTTTTAAAACTTTTTGAAAATTCCGATATTCCGACAGCTTCTATATTTTCCGAAGTCTTCCCTTCAAGAGGTATCGAAACTTTAAAATTTCTGTCATTAAACGTTTTTGAAACAGTGTTTTCAAATCCAAAATTATAAAGTTTCATATGATCATCCCAATCATTGGGAGCATTAAGCGTTACACAAATCAATTTTACTCCATTTTTCTGTGCGCACGATACCAGACATCTTCCTGCAGCTTTTGTAAAACCGGTTTTAACTCCTATACATCCTTCATAAAGTCTAAGAAGTTTATTATGATTTCTTATATTCACAACTTTAGCCGGATTTACAAATTTAACTTGCATACTTTTTTGAGAAGCAATCTTAGCAAAATCTTCATTCTCCATTGCATATGCTCCTAAAAAAGCCATATCTTTTGCCGTTGAATGATGATTATCTTTGTCAAGTCCTGACGGAGTAGAAAATTTAGTATCTTTCATACCTATTAGTTTTGCTTTTTCAGACATCAAACTTATAAAATTCGCTGTGTTCCGACCTACAGCAATTGCCGCAGCATTTGCTGAATCATTTCCCGAACACAAAAGCATTCCTTTGGCAAGAGCATCTAAATTAACTATATCTCCGGGCATCAATCCCATTGAAGTTCCCTCAACTCGAACCATTTCGTCTGTTATTTCTACCTCTTTATTACCGCATGCCTGCATATGTTCCAAAGTCAACAATGCTGTCATTATTTTAGTAGTGCTAGCCATTGGAAGTGGCTGAGTTTCATTTTTTGACCACAATACACTCCCAGAATCGGCACAAATTAAAATTGCAGATTTAGCCGAAACATCAAGATCAACAGCCAAAACCATATTACAGTTCAATAACATTCCTACAATAAAACAAACAAATAAACACATTAATCTCTTTAATCTTAACATCAATCGAGCAAAAAACTGCTCACTTCACCTCACACATAAAAATACATATAAAATCATATGCGGCAAATCTTAAAAAAAGGAGAAAATTTTTTACAAACTGTAATTTTTTTGAATTAAAACCTTAACCTTCGCCAATAATAAAAAATATATCTGGAAATTATTGGCGGAGGACGAAATAATGTCTTACGGAAAAGTTAAAATTTGTGGTATAAACACATCAGGATTAAAAACATTACCCGAAAAAGAAAAAATTCGTTTATTAAAACTTGCCCAAAGCGGAGATAAAAAAGCAAGAGAAGAACTTATAAATGGAAATTTGCGACTTATTTTAAGCGTCATTCAAAGATTTTCAGGCAGAGGAGAAACTTTTGACGATTTATTTCAAGTAGGATGTATAGGACTTATAAAATCAATAGATAATTTTGATATATCTCAAAACGTAAGATTTTCCACTTATGCTGTTCCTATGATAATAGGAGAAATTCGTCGACATCTCAGAGATAACAATTCCATAAGAGTAAGCCGCTCCATGCGAGATACCGCATACCGTGCTATGCAAATAAAAGAACAAATGCTTACAAGTAAAAATAAAGAACCTTCTATTGAAGAAATTGCTCAGGAAATGGGTGTTTCAAAGGAAACAGTAGTTCTTTCGCTTGAGTCTGTGGTTGAACCAGTGTCTCTTAACGAACCAGTTTTTTCTGACGGAGAAGGTGATACAGTTTATATAATGGACCAAATTGGAAATAACGACGGTGATTCAAATTGGCTGGATGAAATATTTATAAAACAAGCCGTAAAAAAACTTAGCATGCGAGAAAAAAATATTTTATCCTTACGATTTTTGAAAGGCAAAACTCAAACAGAAGTTGCAAAAAAAATTGGCATAAGTCAAGCTCAAGTATCTCGATTAGAAAAAACCGCAATGAAAAAAATAAAAGAAAAATAAAAACCACCGAAAATTCGGTGGAATTTCAAATTATGATTTTATATAGATATTGTATCTATCAGAAAGTTTCTTAAGAAAATGTTTTTCTATTTCTTCGATTTTTTCCGAAGTAAGAGTCGCATCTTTACTGCAGTAATTAACTTCATAAAGTACAGCATGTTCTTCACTGGAAAAACTCTTATCACTATATACATCCTGCACGGTAACACTACGTACTACTTCATCGGAAGAAGTTATAATATCTGCAATGCTGTGCGATTTAATATCTTTCTTTTGAACTAAATTATAAAGACGTTTTATTGGAGGATACTTAGATTCAAATTTAATCTTTTTTATTTTTTCCGAAATACCTCTTAAATAAAATTCACAATAGAAAATTTTATCTTTTATAAGTTTTAAATTATTTACTTTCCTTAGTTTTTCTTTATTTATTTCGCCAATAAAACCTATACGTTTTCCATTCACAACTATATCGTAACTCGAACCGTCTCTACAGAATTTTAAAGCATTTTCTTTTAGCTCAAATTCTTGGCCGAACTCATCAAAAATAACCTTAAGAATACTTAACAAATCATAATACGTATATTTTATATCTTTATCGCAACCAAAACCACGAGGAATTCTTATCCCTGACATCATAAAAGCACAAGTATCTTTTTCTTCACAACCAGTATCGTATTCATTATTTCTAAAGTAAACTCTTCCTAATTCAAAAATCCCGAGGTTACTGTTTCCGACTGAATAATTATAAGCTAAACAGCTTAAAAGGGAATAAACCATCGTTGGACGCATAAGAGCATAAGCAGAAGCAATAGGATTTTTAAGAATTACATCAGAATACAAAGATTCCCCTTTGCTTATTCCCAACAATTGCATAGAATCTTGCGGAATAAACGAATAATTAATTGTCTCATTAAACCCTAATCCTGTTAAAATACGTCTCAGAACATCAAATTTATCCCATATTTCATTCTTATTATACTGAGTTTGAATAGTTGGCATTACGGGTTTAATATTATCGTATCCGTAAATTCGAGCAACTTCTTCAATGATATCCACTTCTTGTTTGACGTCTAACCTATAAGTGGGGATTTGTACTTTTATAATACTCTCTGATTCAGGAAAGCACTTAAAATTATATCTTTCCAAACATTCTATTATCTGCTGTGAATCAAGATTAATTCCGAGCAAATCATTGTTATGTTTCACATTTAAATCTAAAAAATCATCTTTGCGTCCCAAAGGATAAAAATCAAAAGCATTATCTTCTATTTTTCCACCACAAATATCAGTAATCATTTCAGCACATTTAAAAAGAACATCGAAAGAAGATTTTGAATTCACTCCCCTTTCAAAACGAAAAGACGATGGCGTGGAAATTTTAAGTCTTCTTGAAGTAAGTCTAACACTTACCTCGTCAAATACAGCAGATTCCAAAATTACATTTCTTGTTTCTTTGGAAACCGATGAACAATCAGTTCCTATAATTCCGGCGACACATTTTACTTCATTATTTTCAGAAATAACAATATCTCCCGATTTTAATTTTGCCTGCTCTCCCGAAAACGTAGTTATAGTCTGATCAGATTTAATTTTATCAACCGTCAATTCTTTTTTTGTTAACTTATCAAAATCGTAACAATGCATTGGTTGCCCCAAGTCAAGCATAACATAATTGCATATGTCAACAACTGCATTTACGGAATTTATACCCATGACGGACAGGCGACGGGAAATATATTCCGGAGTTTTAACCGAAGAATCTACATTACTTAGCTTCACAGCACAAAATCTTTTACAAACATCTTTATTTACATTAACTTTTAATGGAAACAAATCATTATTCGCAGTGACCGAAGTTTTTGGAATTAGAGGAATGTCGAGTCCGTCAAAGGCTTTTATTTCTCGAGCTATCCCAATATGAGAAAGCATATCAGGTCTGTTTGCTTTAACTTCAATCGCAGTAATTATGTCACCGTCTACTTCCTGACTTCCTTGAAATTCAAATCCCTGAAGTCTAAGTTTTTTTATAATTTCATCAAAGGAAATTTCTTTTCCGCAATAATCTCTGAGCCAATTCAATGAAAATTTAAACATCGTATTCCTCCTCCCCTATATTTGTTTCCAAAGACTTATATCATTTTCATAAAGTTTCCTAATTTCACCAAGTCCATAGTAAAGTAAAGCAAATCTATTAAGACCAAGGCCAAAAGCAAATCCGGTATATTTTTTACTGTCATACCCCACGCCTTCCAAAACATTGGGATGAACCATACCCGAACCCAAAACCGTTATCCAACCTGAATAACCACATGTCCTGCAACCTTTTCCTCCGCATTGAGTACATGACATATCTATAGCCGCACTCGGTTCAGTATAAGGGTAGTATGTGGGTCTGAAACGTACTGCTGTTTCCTCACCGAAAACCTCTTTCAAAAATCTTATAAGGACAGCTTTAAGATTGGCAAATGAAATTTTTTCCGCTACCATAAGTCCTTCTACTTGATAAAACATAGGTGTATGTTGAGGATCAATATCATCGACACGATATACGGTACCCGGAGATATAACTTGTATAGGTGGTTGAAATTTTTCCATAGTTCTTATTTGAACTGATGAAGTATGAGACCTAAGCAAAACATTAGGAGCCGAAACATAAAATGTATCTTGCATATCTCTGGCGGGATGATGCGACGGAAGATTAAGCATTTCAAAATTATATTTATCAAGCTCTATCTCCGGGCCCTGCACAACAGAAAATCCCATTCCGATAAATACTTTCTCAATTTTTTTATAAAGTTTTATCAGAGGATGCCCGCTTCCAAGCCGAATACTGTTCTTAAATACAGTAACATCATATTCGCAAGTCTTTTCGTTACCCTTAAATTTTTCCAGAGCACTGTTTATAACTTCTTCGCAATTCTTTTTAAAATCATTTATTATTTTGCCGAATTGTTTCTTTTCTTCAGGATTTTCAACATTCTTCAACTCTGAATAAAGAACTTTTACGTATTTTTTCAAATACTCATCCTTGAGCTGATTTACTTCTTTTATACTGTTTGAAGAATTTAGTCCGTTTTTAAGCTCTAAAATTTTATCACTTATCTCCGATTCCAAATTAATATTCAATGTGATTACCCCCACACTACTTTTATAATTGTCAAATGACTTGCATAGCCTTTTTTAATTCTTCCGACTTATCTGTTTTTTCCCATCCGACGTTAAGGTCTTCACGACCCATCTGTCCATATGATGCTAATGGGAAATATATCGGAGCTCTAAGATTAAATTTTTCAATTATCGCACACGGCCGCAGATCAAAAACTTCATTTACCGCACATGACAGTGTTTCTTCGGAAAATCGAGAAGTTCCAAATGTATCAACACGTACTGACACCGGACGAGATACCCCTATCGCATATGCAAGCTGAATTTCACATTTTTTTGCTAATCCCGCAGCAACTATATTCTTAGCTATATATCTGGCTGCATAAGCTCCCGATCTATCCACTTTTGTTGCATCTTTTCCTGAAAATGCTCCTCCTCCGTGTCGAGAATATCCTCCATATGTATCTACAATTATTTTTCTACCTGTAAGACCACTGTCGCCCGCAGGACCTCCTATTACAAATCTTCCCGTAGGATTTATAAGTATCCTTGTGTTATTGTCCATCATTTCAGAAGGTATAATGGGTACGATAACATTTTTAACTATATCGCCGTAAATTTTCTCAGAACTTATTTCTTCGGAATGTTGAGCAGAAACTACAACAGTATCAACTCTTACAGGTTTATCATTTTCATATTCTACAGTGACCTGCGTTTTCCCATCCGGTCTCAAATATTCTAAAATACCCTGTTTTCTTACAAACGACAATCTTTTTGCAAGCTTGTGTGCAAGTGATATAGGCAAAGGCATCAATTCAGGAGTTTCATCACACGCAAAACCAAACATAAGGCCCTGGTCTCCTGCTCCTATTTCATCTTCAGCATCTGAATTACCGTTCTTTTCTTCGAGAGAATGTTTTACTCCCATTGCTATGTCAGGTGATTGAGCATTAATTGAAGTTATTACCCCGCAGGTATCACCGTTAAAACCATAAAGTGAATTATTATACCCTACTTCATTGATAACCTTGCGTACTTCCTTATCAATATCTATGTAACAGTCAGTAGTAATTTCTCCCATAACGTGGATAAGCCCTGTACATGCAGTAACCTCGCATGCTACATGAGCTCGTGGGTCTTGTTTTAAAATGGCATCTAAAATAGAATCAGAAATTTGGTCACACAATTTATCCGGATGGCCTTCAGTAACCGATTCTGATGTAAATAATTTCTTGGACATGCACAGTAGCTCCGTTCTTAAATTTTATAAAAATAACTTTATCATATAATTATAATTTTAAATCATTTCATATTTAACGTCAACAAAGTCTTAATCATTAAATTTTAAACAAATTAAATCACAAAAATATTATTAAAATAGGTTGACTTTTTAATACATATTATATAATATTAGTTACATAATCAATTTATTTTTATTGATTATATATTTTCTCAAAATAGGAGTGATTTAAAATGCCAAAAGAACTTTCAAAATTAAACCATGATGAACTTGAATCAATTTCAGGCGGAAAAATTTATTATATGGTTAAATTCGGGGAAAGCGCTGAAATACTTGATGAAACCGGTAAAACACTATCCAAATTTCCCGATGAAAACAAAGCAAAAGAATTTTTTGAATCGAAACATAAAAATGATGAGTTAAAATTAATAAAACTTAGCGAATACCTGCGTTTGAAAGGAGTCAAATTTCCAGAAGTTGTGAACCCACCAGTACGTTTTCGGGAACCACTACAAAAAAATTAATTAACAGCTATTAAAAATACAAATTATTAAGTTCATAGTCTTAGGATTATGAACTTTTTATTTATAAAAAAATCTACTCACCGTTAAGTGAGTAGACTCCTTAAAAACTTATATCCAGATATTAGCCGAGAATTTCGGTTACAACACCTGAACCTACTGTACGTCCGCCTTCACGGATTGCGAAACGAAGTCCTTCTTCGATTGCGATAGGTGTAATGAGTTCAACATCCATTACAACATTGTCGCCAGGCATGCACATTTCTGTTCCTTCAGGAAGTTTAATTACGCCAGTAACGTCAGTTGTTCTGAAATAGAACTGAGGACGATAGTTGTTAAAGAACGGTGTATGACGTCCACCTTCATCTTTGGTCAATACATATACTTGACCTCTGAATTTAGTGTGAGGATTAATTGTTCCCGGTTTAGCAAGAACTTGACCACGTTGAATTTCTTCTCTTTGTACACCACGGAGAAGTACGCCTACGTTGTCTCCTGCTTCAGCGTAATCGAGGAGTTTTCTGAACATTTCAATACCGGTTACTACAACTTTTCTGCGTTCTTCGGTAAGTCCTACGAGTTCAACTTCTTCGTTCATTTTGAGTTGTCCACGTTCTACTCTACCTGTAGCAACTGTTCCACGTCCTGTAATTGTAAATACGTCTTCAACAGGCATTAAGAACGGTTGATCTGCTTTTCTTTCAGGTGTCGGAACAAATTCGTCAACAGCTTTCATAAGATCGAGAATGCATTTGTATTCAGGTGCATTAGGATCTTTTGAGGTTGATTCAAGAACTTTAAGAGCTGAACCTTTAATAATCGGAGTGTCATCTCCCGGGAAACCATACTCATTCAAGAGGTCACGGATTTCCATTTCAACGAGGTCGAGCAATTCTTCATCGTCTACTTGGTCAACTTTATTCATGAATACTACGATGCTCGGAACGCCTACCTGACGTGCAAGTAAGATGTGTTCACGAGTTTGAGGCATAGGACCGTCTGCTGCAGATACTACGAGAATAGCTCCGTCCATCTGTGCAGCACCGGTGATCATGTTTTTAACATAGTCAGCGTGACCTGGGCAGTCAACGTGTGCATAGTGACGTTTTTCTGTTTGATACTCAACGTGTGCGGTATTTATTGTAATTCCGCGTTCTCTTTCTTCAGGTGCCTTATCAATGTTGGCATAATCTACGAATTCAGCATCGCCTTCGAGATTAAGAACTTTTGTGATAGCAGCCGTAAGAGTTGTTTTACCATGGTCAACGTGACCGATAGTACCAATGTTTACGTGTGGCTTACTTCTTTCAAATTTTGCTTTTGCCATTATAGTTTTCCTCCCTTAATTATTTGAATAAATGTTTTCACAGACAGATAGGATTCTACCAGTTATGAAACTGAAAATCAACTAAATATTATCTACAAATTTCAGATTAAAAATAATTTGTATTTTTTATACTTTAATTTTTATCCAACCGTAAATAATTTTACCTGTTTTTTCTCCTTTAACTTTTCACGATCTTGGTAAAGATGTCCGTAACCCGATTAAATAACGTTTCACTGTTATTTAAAAGTTTTTGTTACCACTTAGTGCAAAAATACAATCTTTTTGCAGTTTTATCTACGAATACAAAGAGTACCCTACATCACCCAAAAACAATTTGCAAAAATACAGTCTTTAAATGAAAATTTCGAGAAATTTTTACAGGACACCGCATTTGTTTCACAACACAAAATATATCTCTCCAAAAAATTACTGATTAGTCTTTTTTCCTACCTGCAATGATCTGTTCTGAAACCGATTTCGGAACTTCTGCATAATGACTCGGTTCCATGGTGTATTGACCTCTTCCTTGAGTTCTGGAACGCATATCTGTTGCATATCCAAACATCTCGGAAAGCGGAACTTGAGCATTGATTCTCTGAGCTCCTGACATAGCTTCCATTCCCTGAATCATTCCACGACGAGAGTTTATATCTCCGATTACATCGCCCATATACTCTTCAGGAACTATTACGCTGACCTTCATTATAGGTTCGAGGAGAACCGGATCAGCTTTCTTCATAGCAGATTTAAACGCCATTGAACCGGCAATTTTAAATGCCATTTCCGAAGAGTCAACTTCGTGGTAAGAACCGTCATAAAGAGTTACCTTTACGTCAACAACATTATATCCGGCCAACACTCCGGAAAGCATAGCACCTTGGATACCGCTGTCAACAGCAGGGATGTATTCTTTAGGAATGGCTCCCCCGACGATTTCGTTAACAAATTCATAACCTTTTGTCGGATTGGGTTCAACTCTGATTTTAACATGTCCATATTGGCCACGTCCGCCTGACTGACGAGCATATTTTTCCTCGACATCAGCACTCTTACGAATTGTTTCTTTATAAGCAACTTGCGGATTACCTACTGTAGCCTCTACCTTAAACTCACGCAAAAGTCTGTCAACAATAATTTCAAGGTGAAGTTCACCCATACCGGCAATAATGGTTTGACCGGTTTCTTCATCGGTATAAGCTTTGAACGTCGGATCTTCTTCTGCAAGCTTTGCAAGTCCTAATCCCATTTTTTCTTGTCCTGCTTTTGTTTTGGGTTCAATAGCAACCCTTATAACAGGTTCTGGGAATTCCATAGACTCAAGAATTATAGGATGTTTTTGATCGCAAAGTGTATCACCTGTAGTGGTATTTTTAAGACCAACCGCAGCAGCAATATCTCCTGCATAAACTTTCTCGATATCTTGTCTGTGGTTAGAATGCATTTGCAAAATACGTCCCAATCTCTCATTGTTATCCTTAGTCGAGTTATAAACAGTAGAACCAGCCTCTATTGTACCCGAATATACTCTGAAGAAACAGAGCTTTCCTACAAACGGATCGGTGGCTATCTTAAATGCCAAAGCTGCAAATGGTTCTTCGTCTGATGAAGGACGTTCTTCTTCCTCTTCAGTTTCGGGGTTAGTTCCCTTAATAGCCGGAACATCCGTCGGTGAGGGCATATAGTCAACAATAGCATCAAGGAGTTTTTGAACACCCTTGTTTTTATAAGAAGTACCACAAGTTACAGGTACCATAGTGTTATTAATGGTAGATTTTCTTATGCACTTCTTCATTTCTTCTATTGTGATTTCTTCACCTTCGAGATATTTTTCCATTATATCTTCGTCAACTTCAGCAATGTGATCAAGCATGTCCGCATGATATTTTTCAGCTAATTCCTTCATATCCTCAGGAATTTCTTCTACACGAATATCCTTTCCAAGGTCATCATAGTAGATATATGCTTTCATTTCAAGCAAGTCAATGATTCCCTTGAAAGTATCTTCCGAACCAATCGGAAGCTGAATCGGAACTGCATTACACTTAAGGCGTTCTTTCATCATCTTTACGACATTATAGAAATCTGCTCCCATAATATCCATCTTATTTACGTAAGCCATTCTCGGAACACCATATTTATCAGCTTGACGCCATACTGTTTCCGATTGAGGCTCTACTCCGCCTTTTGCACAAAGAACTGTTACAGAACCATCCAGAACTCTCAAAGAACGTTCCACTTCTACCGTAAAATCAACGTGACCAGGAGTATCGATTATGTTTATACGATGATTTTTCCAAAAGCACGTCGTAGCAGCCGAAGTTATGGTTATACCACGTTCTTGTTCTTGAACCATCCAGTCCATTGTAGCCGCACCGTCGTGTGTTTCACCAATTTTATGATTTATACCGGTATAAAACAAAATACGTTCGGTTGTAGTGGTTTTTCCCGCGTCAATATGAGCCATAATGCCTATATTACGAGTCATATCGAGCGATACTTTTCTTGGCATAATATCCTCCTTTTCAATTTATTTATTAATCAACTTGTATCGGGGCGACAAAATAAAAATGTAATTCTAAAAAATCACCATTAAATAATTTATCTCGCACGCCCCCAAAATCCGAAAACAAATATTACCAGCGATAGTGTGCGAAAGCCTTATTTGCTTCAGCCATTTTATGAGTATCTTCACGTTTTTTGACTGCTGCTCCAGTACTATTTACAGCATCCAAAATTTCACCGGATAGTCTTTCTACCATTGTTTTTTCTGAACGAAGTCTGGAATAATTGGTAAGCCATCTAAGTCCGAGAGTTTGTCTTCTGTCTGCTCTCACTTCTATCGGAACTTGATAAGTTGCACCACCTACTCTCCTTGCTTTAACTTCGAGGTTAGGCATAATGTTTTCCATAGCTTCTTCGAAAACTTCCAAAGGTTCTCTGCCTGTTTTTGTGCGGACTATATCAAAAGCTTTGTAGACTATTCTTTGAGCTACTCCTCTTTTTCCGTCCACCATAATATTGTTAATAAGACGAGTTACAAGCTTAGAGTTATAAAGCGGATCTTGTAAAACATCACGTTTTGGGACTGCACCTCTTCTTGGCACGTGTCTTCCCTCCTTCACAAAAATGATATCATAGGTACTCGAAAGTAATTTAGCTTCCGTTTGCCAACACAGAGGTGTCTGCTATATAAAAACACTTCTGCATTGTACTAAATGCAAAGCTGTATTAGTTTCTTTTTAGCCTTATTTTTTGGCCGCACCTGCTTTAGGACGTTTTGCGCCGTATTTGGAACGAGCTTGCATACGTTTTGCAACGCCTTGGGCATCAAGGGTACCTCTTATAATGTGATAACGCACACCGGGCAAATCCTTTACACGTCCTCCACGAATCAAAACAACGCTATGTTCCTGCAGATTATGTCCGATTCCGGGAATGTACGAAGTAACTTCGAATCCATTCGATAAACGAACCCTGGCAATCTTTCTGAGAGCCGAGTTAGGTTTTTTTGGAGTTGCGGTCTTTACGGCTGTGCAAACTCCTCTTTTTTGCGGTGAAGTCTGATCTATAGCTTCACGCTTTTTAGAGTTCCATCCTTTTAAAAGAGCCGGAGCTTTAGCCTTTTTTTCGTGACTTTTTCTTCCCATACGGACCAATTGATTAAATGTTGGCATACTACACCTCCTTAAATACACTAAATCGCTGCACAATTCCTCATGCAACGATTAATTTTACCATTTTTAAGGTTATATTGTCAAGAAAATATAAAAATAATTTAACCGATAAGTAAAAGAAAATTTTTAAATCTAACAATACATCAAAAAACTACTAATAATTTTTCTTTATATTAACAAATCAATTACATATCAAAACTAAAAAATCGAATCAAACTTAAGTTTTGTTAAGTTAAACAAATCGACTACATACCTTATCTTTTTTAACGTACCTCTGTAAAATAGTGTTCAATAACCCACCGTGCATCTTCATCACTAAGCATATATCCACTTTTACTGAACCTATAAACTAAATCCGAACAATCTTTTTGGTAGCAACACTTTTCTTCAGTTTATCAAAAAGTGAAATTCATCATCCATATATTTTTTTCGATATTCTTCACGAGAAATAACGGGTAGTGCAGAAGAAGCACCTTCACCCGTTACTTTGGAAAAAATTTCATCTAAATCAATAGTTCTCTTTTCAGATCCACCGTCAAAATTAGTGCATGTCCACAGTCTTCAGTCGTGACCTTTTCTTCCGTTTTTGGTAATTCAGGAATATCCCTATTTGAGTAAGCATTCCTACCATATTATTACACTTCATTCCATATTTTAACTGCTTCTAAAAGTTTCTGAATTTTATCTACAGTTTCTCTTCCTTCATGTACCAAAAGTCCACACCTTTTTCCAGTATTCGGGTCCAAACAGACTGAAAAACTGTACTCAAGAGGTTTTTCAAATGTGCTAACATCTTCAAATACTACAGCACACTTATTTATTTTGAAGCAGTGAGAATTATAGTATTTAAGATAACTTTCCAGAGTGAAAATATGCGGAAACTTACATGATGGCGTCAAAGCGTTAGTAATATCCATAACATATTTTTTTCCATCCACTATGAAAACATCAACCATGTGACTACGGCCACTACCCGAATCCAGTACCAGTGGGTAAATTTCCACACGCTCTTCTACTTTTTTGGATTTTTCTAAGAATTCATAAATAACTCTGTGAGTAAAAATTCTGCAATTTCCTCCGCCAGTCTTTACATTATGATTAACATCTAGTCTATATACATCACTTAAAGTTTCGCATTTTCCACTTAATTTTACAAGTAGTCTTCTTCCTTGAGCTTTCTTGTACTTAAGTTTTCGTATTAAATTTCCATAAATCTCAAAAGCATGTCTTACCCAAGGTTTTTCAAGATCTTCTTCAGTGATACCCGTAT